>JACLAC010010290.1_pt1 | contig 28310 bp, 24 predicted proteins | sample 8027881 | NCBI WGS metagenome assembly JACLAC01 (sample SAMN15725517, study PRJNA655200) | protist metagenome | isolation source: fluorescence activated cell sorting (FACS) single amplified genomes of... | place: Spain: Blaines Bay Microbial Observatory, Mediterranean Sea | collected 2016-01-19 | reverse complement strand
CTTTTATAGAACAAAATTCTGTAAAACTTTTATGCCTAATGGCGAAATTAATAACATTGACTGCGAAGTATTTTTAAAGACCGAATCTAAAGACAAACATTCTCTTCATAAGCCTGATAGTAATTTTGAAAACCAAACAGGCAAAGACCCTCAGAAGCAGTACAATTTACTGCTTTCCAATACCTTACGTGGACAGATCGATGCGGGTCCGCTGTTTTCGGGTCCGCTGTTTTATAAGAGATTGTCAGTACTAATTGAATTACAGATTGAAACAGATGGGGCTGTTAGCACATATCGCATTAAGCAGAGCAGTGGGTCTCAACAATTTGATCAGGTCGTGATGATGGGAATGAAGGAAATCGAGTTGCCTCCTCTCCCAGATGGGCTTAATAGCAATCCTCCCTATATTGTGAACATCCGATTTCACCCCTGAGAAAGATAGGTCAAAGTGTCTAGATTACTGCTGAGCCTTCTACTGTTTTTAGTAGCAGTTCCTTCTGGCTGGGCCCAAGAAATCACTGGTGAGGGGGTAGGGCCAACTAAAGATCAGGCTAAGAAAGAGGCTCTGGCAGACCTTTCCCAGAACATCTCGGTGGAAGTCAAATCCGTTCAGACCCAGCTATCAGAACTGATGGGTCAGGAATTCCAACAGGGCGCCACCAGCCTGATTCAAGTCGAATCCCGTCTTCCCCTGCTTGGTACAGAGAGCTTTGTTGTCGAAGATGTGGATTACTACTCTGCCCTGGCCCGGCTCTCAGCTGAGGAAGCCAAACCGCTCTATCGCAATCAACTTGAAGAAATTGAAAGAGAAATTCAGCAGGCCACCAAGCAATTGGCAGCAGCTGAGAAAAACGTGGAGCGGGAAGCCCTCCTGCAGGTCATCCTGGAAAAGCTCGGGGATTTTAAGCGTCACCAGACAGTGTTGTTGGTGCTAGGAGATACTGATCTACCGAAGCTGCAAATCACTGAAACTGAACTGAAGGCACAACTACGCCAGGTTCAGAATGTGCCTGATTCACTCCAGCAGGCAGCTAGAATCCTGACCCTGGATATGCAAGATCGCAGAGGGATCTATGTTTACCCCTTCCGCACAGGCGGCTCCCAGGAAGTCACTCCTTTCGCAGCAGCCTTGAGGGGCCGTCTGCAAGAGCAACTGAGTACAGTCCGCCAACCTGATCAGGCCAGGCTGTGGCTCTATGGCAGCTATCTGATCACAGAGCAGGGGCTGGAACTCTCAGCCCACTTAGCCCAGTCCAACAATCACCGAATTGAGCAATCCAGATCACTCTTTCTACCCAAGGCCTCCTACCAGGGTTTGAAAGCCAAGCCATCACAGATCAGCTTCGAAGAGCAACTGCGAAATAACCCGGACCTGTGGCGCAAGAGAGACTTTCGAGTGTCTGTTCGCAGCAACAAGGGGCATCAGGACTTGATGTTCAAGGAGGGGGATATCTTTGAGATCTATGTAAAGCTCAACAAGCCCGGTTACTTCTACATTGTGGGACATACTTTTGCGGGAGAAGAGCCGTTTTCTTACTTGTTGGAGTTAGAGGAAGAAGCTAGTGTCCCCAGGTGTTTTGTTCAATTCGTCAATGCTGATGATGTCAACCGCTGGATCAGTCTGGGCGAGTTTGAAATCTACCCACCATTAGGATTAGAGCATCTGCAGGTGATTGCCTCGAAAGAAGACCTGGTGGAGCGCTTACCCAAGTATAGATTTGATGAGGAATCTGAATTTTACCTGGTTGGCAAAGAGCCCAAGGATGGACTGGTCAAGACCCGAGCAGCCAAGCGGCCGAAAAAGAAAAAGCCAGAGAACTACAGCTCAGAAGCTGTGTTGACCTACACGTCGCTTGCCAAGTAGTCTCGATCCATTGCTACCAAAGCGTTTCTCAAGTTTATCCCATCAGCTGAGTGGAATTGGGTCAATTTGTAACCCTCACTAGATTTTAATGTAATTAGACAACAAACTTCCCGTAAATTTTTGACCTCCAACAAACCCCCCGGGGGGAGCAAAAGCATCCCCCCCTTTTTATCGGGACTCCACCAATAGTTTTTAGGCCAAGCCTACAGCAAGTGCTTGGTCATCAAAGTCATTTCCTTAAAGTCATTTCCTTGGAGACGCTGCCCGCAATTACGTGTTTTCTATAAAAATTAAATTTACTTTTTGATGCGTTTAGCGTCTCTTTGCTGAAAAATGATAGACAAACCCGATTTCAATTGAGTCACAGTTGGTTGATCCAACTGGGGAAAGGCTTTGACCTTTAGTGAGCTTGTGCCTTGTCGTTCAATGTTTTCCGCGTTTGGCCCCTCTACCTTTGTCTGCTGCTCCTCAGCCAACACTCGCTGTTTGCCAAGCCCCCTGCTCCTGACTTTTGGATCAGCAACCTAGAACGCGTCCGCTTTGACAGTCGCCAACAGTCGACTCCTTATGTCCTGAGCTTCTTCTTCATTGGTTGTGTGCCCTGTGTAACTGAAATCCCAGCCCTCTACAATTGGATGCGGAGCAATGCCCCCGAGGCTGAATTGCTCTTTATCAGTCCACTGAAGGCAGATTCCAAGAAGGACATCGAGCGCTACGCTGTTCAGTTGCAAGTGCCCAAGAGTTATTTTTATTCTGATCCCTTCGGCAGGGTGTTGAAGAAGTTTTTCCCTGAGCAAACAAAGAGTGTCTTCCCAACCCTGGTTGGAGTGGTTCGGAGTGAGATTGCCTTCGTCCAGCAGGCTCTCGATGAGGAGACCCTGTTGGCCCTGGAAAAGCTGGTGAACTAATTTTGGTGGAAGCAAATGGAGAAATGCTGAAGAAACTGCTGCTCTCAATCTTGATGATAATCTGCTGCCTGCAAATGGGGCATGCCGAAAAGCAACGGGCAGTCCGGCCAGTGAAGCCACCGCAAGCCAATGCTGAGCAGCAGCAGACAACCTTCAAGGGTTTTCGCTACCGGGCGCTGTTGATTGGCAACAACGAGTATGAGCACTGGGAGGACCTGAAGACTCCCGTTCACGACGTGGAGCAGCTTGCTACCGTACTAGAGCAATCCTATGGGTTTCTGGAAGAAGACATTGTGCTGCTGACAGATTCGACGCGCAGAGAGACCCTGCAGGCTTTTGGAGAACTGAAAAAACGCAGCCGTCCGGAGGACCGCCTGCTGGTCTACTACGCCGGACATGGCTTTTCTGAATCAGCTTCTCAGCGGGGCTATTGGGTACCAGTGGATGCAGCTGATCAATTTGACTATTTGCCCAACGAAGTGATCCGCAAGGAGCTAGAGATCATCCCAGCCAAGCACAAGCTCCTGATTGCCGATTCCTGTTTCAGTGGCACCTTTGTGACCAGCCAACGCAGCCTCGGCAGTCCGCTGGACTGGCAGGCCGCAGGCTACTACGTCAACAAGGCAGCCGACCCTTCCTTCCAGACACTGACCTCTGGTAGCAACGAGCCGGTCTTCGACGGTGGCGCCACTTGGGGAGGGCATTCGATCTTTGCTTACCACTTGTTGAGCAAGCTGCGCAACAACCAAGAACCTTATCTGCCTTCAAAGAAGCTGGGCCAGCACTTAGAAGAGCAGGTAGCCAATGATGTAGCAACTTCGCTGGGCGCCAAACAGACCCCGATCTTCTCAGCCATCTATCCGGGACACGCTGGTGGAGAATTTTTCTTTCTGCGTCCGCATGCTGTTGCCGGCAACGTCCTGTTGCAGCCATTACGACTGGAAGGCAAACGCCGACGGGGACCAGCAGTTCTTTTGATTTATAACGAGCTGGCCCAGCCAGGGCAGACTGCTCTTTTACGGCTGGCCCAAGAGAGCGCGCTCATTGACTTGCGAGAGCAGCTGGAGGCCGGACCCTTGCGGGTGCTGCAGCGAACAGAGATTCTGCCTGAAGCAGATGAGCGCAAGATATCGCGCCTGATGCGTAACCGGAGGGCGAAGTTTGCGGTGGTTTTCTCCTTCAAGGGCCAGCTGGAGCCCCAGCAGAGTTTCCTCTGGAAAGGGATGGCCACTGCTTCCTTACAAGCTGAAGTTTGGCGATACCAGGAGGGAGCAATTGAAAAAGTTGGTAGCTGGCAACCCCGCGTACAAAAGCTGCCCTCGCGCCAATGGGAGGAGGATTCGGACTTCCGGGCTCAGCTGCTCAGTAGAGCTTTTCGCAAAGTGATTGAAAAGGCTGATCTGGGACCCCTTCAACAAGCCCTGCAACCCTAAATTGAGAGCTAAAGATGCAAATCAAGCAACTGATAATCTCACTCTTTCTGATGAGCTTTCTGCTCACCCTGACCTTCAGCTTGCAGGCAGAGGATAAGCCAAGAGCTGCGCTGGCCCCGGTGGCTGCACTAGGTGAAATATCTGCTGCCCAGAGCACCCTGTTCTACAACTCTCTACGCGGGGAGCTCTCTGGCAAGTATGAGTTGGTCTCAGCCAGTGACTATGAAGAAGCTGAGATGGTGGCTTTCGAAGAACTGGAGGCCGAAGAGTGTACTGCTGAGAATTGTGTGAAGCTGGTTCAGGAGTTTCTGCAGCTGGAGAGTCTCTTCGTGTTGCAGCTGACCGAAGTCAACCAGCTCTTCCAGATCTCATTGACCGAGTACCTGCTGGATGCCAACCGGACTACGACCAATGAATGCGCCGGTTGCTCAGCCAATGAGCTGCTGAGTCGCATTCGGCAACTTTCACAGAATTTTATTTTCTCAGAAACTGAACGTCTGACTGAGTTGAATCGGCTGCTCTCAAAACCCTCCAGGCCCAACAGGGGGTTGCTGGAAGCCCTGCAACAGTTCGCAGCTGACTACCCGGAGGCTAGCTTGGAGGATGCTGCAGAACTGAGTGCGGTGGCCCGGCGAAACCTGGGAATTATTGAGCGTGAAGGATTGATAACTGCGGTTGACAACAAGCAAGCAGTCTACTGGTTTGAGCAAGCTGCTGAGCAGGGAGATGTGGTGGCCCTGACAAGGTTAGGATTTTTACACTTTTACGGCAAGGGGACTGAGCAGAGCCACGAAAAAGCATTGGCACTCTACCGTCAAGCAGCAGAGCAGGGGTATGGTCCGGCGCAGTTCAACCTGGCTTCAATGTATCGCAAGGGTCAGGGGACCGAAGTTAATGAGGAAGAGGCGGTCAGTTGGTATCGCCGAGCAGCTGCCAATGGTATGCGATCCCAGGCCCAGAAGGTATTAGCTTGGATGGGTGCCAACTAATTTTTTTCAGAGCCCTACTACAGAGTAACCGATGCGAAGTATCAAACGGATCTTACCCCTCCTCCTCAGCATCCCCTTTTTGCTAAGCACTTCCTGCAGTGATGAGGCTCAACTGGCCGAGCAATGTGAAACCCAAAGCTCCTGTGAGACCACCACGGAGACCAAGACCAACTGGGCCTCTGCTGGTGGGATTGGTGCTGGAGTCGTGGTTCTGGGTGCACTGGCAGGTGGTGGAGGTTCTGGTGGAGGTGGCTCTTCAAGCAGTTCGAGCACAGAAACAACAGATGCTGGATCTTCAAATACCGGTTCTGTCACAGATAATGCCGGTACATCTGAAGATCAGAATGCTGATCAAAATGTGAGCACTGATTCCAAAGATAATAGCGTCACGCCACCAGACATCACCAACTATGCCTTCACAAAGATAGACCCTTCCTGCAGTACCTATGTTGGTGAATTCACATCCACCATCCAGGACCTTGGCAATGACCGCACGTTGACAGGCTCGATCTCCATTACTACGGACGGCAGCACCTGCACGATCAGTAGCAACTCGATTCCTAACCACGATGTCAATGATAAGGGGGCTTTTGCTACGACGATTGGTGAGGTCAACGAAACCTTCAGTATCCCTGTCTCACCATCTGTAGCAAACAGTACTACTCAACTTACTCTGCAATACGACAATGCGGTTTTTTTAAATGGGGCCAAGCTCGACCTACTTGCTGCTGCTTGTTATGGAGTTGGGAATGAGCCCTTGGGTCAGGAGAAGATTGGTTGCACTCAGACGAATATTCCCTGGCGCTATGACCCCATGTCCTCACTGAATCAGTTTGGAACGGACTCTCACAACGCCCATACGCAACCAGATGGAGCCTATCATTATCACGGAGATCCTCTAGCAATGTACGATACCTCAGGGCAGACGGCCTCTGGAGTGATTGGTTTTGCAGCTGATGGCTTTCCGATTTATGGACCTTTCATCGATGATAATGGAAGTATTCGGAGAGTCACTTCTAGCTATGTCCTCAAAAGTGGTGCTCGACAAAACCAGTCGGAAGAAGGTGCGTTCCCAGGTGGAACTTATGATGGTACTTACATAGATGATTATGAATACCAAGCCGGCATTGGAGATTTAGATGAATGCAACGGAATGATGATCAATGGCAGGTATGGTTATTTTGTTACCAGCACCTATCCTTGGATCATGAAGTGCTTCAAAGGGAGTCCTGACAGCTCCTTTCGCAAGAATTAAAAGATGCCCTGATCCGATTAGTTTATTAGAATTCCTACATATTTTTGGAAAAACAAAGCCTTAGGAGCTAAGGCTTTTAGTGAGCAGTTCTCCGAAGAATTAATACTAAGAAGGTATTAAAATGGCAGCAAAATTTAGACTTCCGATGCTCCTTCTTAGCATCCCTTTAATGCTGAGTACCGCTTGCAGCGATGAAGAGCAACTAGCTGAGCAATGTGAAACACAAAGCTCCTGTGAAACCACCACGGAGACCAAGACCAACTGGGCCTCTGCTGGTGGGATTGGTGCTGGAGTCGTGGTTCTGGGTGCACTGGCAGGTGGTGGAGGTTCTGGTGGAGGTGGCTCTTCAAGTAGTTCGAGCACAGATACGCCTATTACGATTACCAACAACGAAACTGTCAGCTTTTACCTGTCTAATTTATCTGGAACTAGCATTCAGAATATTTTTGTGTCTGCTTCAGAGAGTGATGATTGGGGTAACGACAAATTAATTGTCCCGACACTTGGCGAAGGATCAATCTACATTGGCGAAATTGATTGTAATCAGAGCTTAGATTTTAGAGCAGACTTTTTTCCGACAACTTTAGGAGAGCATAAAAAATACAATTATTACATTAATTGTAATGATTCTAACCTCACCTGGACAATTCAGAGTACCTCTCAAAGCATCTTTTCTGTGAATTAATTAATTATCTTAACCATCAGATAATTAATTAATTCAGAAATTTTTTTCTTTACTGAGTCCATCGCAATGAAACCAGTCTTCAGACTTCTGTCCCTTCTCCTCAGCATCCCCCTTATTGCTAAGTACCTCCTGCAGCGATGAAGCACAACTGGCCGAGCAATGTGAAACCCAAAGCTCCTGTGAGACCACCACGGAGACCAAGACCAACTGGACCTCGGCTGGTGATTGCTTCGAAGGAAGACTTGGTGGAGCGCTTACCCAAGTTTCGGTTTGATGGGGAATCGGAATTTTATTTGGTTGGCAAAGAGCCCAAGGATGGACGGGTCAAGACCCGAGCAGCCAAGCGGCCAAAAAAGAAAAAGCCACAGAACTACAGCGCAGAAGCGGTGCTAACCTACACGTCCCTTGCTCAATAAGCGCTTTTGCAGCTTGGATGAGAATGAATCTCAAAATTAATATTTCAACATTAATATTCAATATTCTTCCCAGACGCATACTTTTGCTTATTTGTAGTTGTCTGGTCGTTTTATTTGGCTGTACAGATTATTTGTTTCCACCACAGCCACCAGAAAATATTGACAAAAAATATTTAAGTGTAAACAAGGAAGACTCGCTTGTAGAGATAGCACGAGACCCTGTTTTAAAACGTGAAACATCAGATCCCGATCGCTATAAAGGTTATCGCCTGCGCCAGCGCGAAAGGCAGGAGCTCATGAACCGCCTGGAATCCTATCAAAATCAAATGCTGAATGATCAAAACGATGATTTAGCTAAGCTGAAAGTGGATAGATTACCGCCAAAAATTACGATCTTTGAACCCAAAATGCCAAGAGCAGCAAAGTTAACTCACAATGAAAAAAAATTAAGAGTACGGGGGAAAGCAATTGACTCAAGCGGAATCTTGGAGGTCCTAGTTAATGGTAAAGATACTGACTTAAATGAAAGTGGATATTTTCTAACAAGAGTGCCGCTCAGAATAGGAGATAACAGAATCAATGTTACTGCTGAAGACTTGGAGGGTAACCGTTCAACAGAAACATTCACCATTCAACGAGTGTCATCTTCTCTACGCAAACCTGTTGTAAAAAATCCACTGGAAAATACAGGGAGGTATTATGCCTTACTAATAGCTGTCGAAGACTATGAGCACCCCTCTGTAAGTGATCTTGACAACCCCATTAAAGACGCCAGACGGCTAAAAACTGTTCTTGAGCAGGAATATCGCTTTGACCAAATTAAGCTCTTGGAGAATCCGGATCGCCGAGAAATTATCACAAGTTTTGGAGGTCTCAGATCTACGCTGACTCCAAAAGACAGTTTGCTTGTTTTTTATGCGGGACATGGAATCTGGGACGAGGAAATCGAGCAAGGGTTCTGGTTACCTAGTGATGCGGAGCAAAATAACCCTGTTGATTGGATTTCCAACGGCACACTCCGAGATTACTTGAGGGGCATTAAAAGTCGTCATACCCTTGTCATTTCAGATGCCTGCTTCAGCGGAAGCATTTTAAAAACGAGATCTGCTTTCGCCAAGGCAGCACCAGTGTTTCAGCAGCTTCACAAGTTGCCCAGCCGTAAAGCGATAACAAGCGGGACATTGAATGAAGTTCCCGATCGCAGCGTTTTCCTAGAATATCTGATCAAAAGACTTCAACAGAATAAGGAAGCTTTGCTTACCTCTCAGCAGTTGTTCTCAAGTTTCCGGGTTGCTGTCATCAACAACAGCCCAAACCAGCAAATTCCCCAATACGGTGATATTCAGCAGGCTGGTGATGAAGGTGGAGATTTCATTTTTATCAAGCGATAATTTACAGCATAAAGTGACCTCCAATTGCACTGCAGGGTTTGACTGCCGAACTAATTTACCCGCAAGAAAATGCTTTTTGCTAGGGAGCAAATGCTATTTTTCAAATTGATCCTACTGGGTATTGTCATTTACGTTTCCTCCGATCAGCAGGCAAGTAGCCGATCAGTGGACTCCAACACCATAATGCCTGGAGGGGAGGTTATATACGAAGTTCAACAGTGATTTTAGTGTGACATCACGAATAACGGGGACCCTAGTGATCGCTAAACTACTGCCCTTGTGCTGCCTGGTAAGCGTGCTCCTTGCGCCATGCGCCTGGTCCCAAGAGCGTGCAATTCGTCCTGCTACTTCTAAGGCCAGCACAGGGGCCAGACAAGCACTGGTGATTGGTAATTCTGAGTACGAGTATGCCGGTCGACTGCGCAACCCGGTGAATGATGCCAAAGCAATTGGCAGTACCCTCAAGCGGTTCGGCTTCAAGGTGACTACACTGACCAATGCTGATCAGCGCAAAATGGAGCGCTCTATCAAGCAATTTGGTAGGCAGCTGCGGGACAGTAAGGGCGTTGGACTTTTCTACTATGCGGGCCACGGGATGCAGTTTGACGGCGAAAACTACCTACTACCGATCGATATTGATCCCAGCACAGAAGAGGACGTCCGCTACGACGCAGTACCACTCGGTAAGCTTTTGGCAAAGATGCAGGCTGCAGATAACAAGATGAACGTAGTAGTACTTGATGCCTGCCGCAACAATCCCTTTGCCCGATCTTTCCGTAGCAGCAGTCGAGGTCTGGCCCAGGTGACAGCTCCAACGGGTTCCTTCATTTCCTATGCGACAGCCCCTGGATCTGTTGCTGCCGATGGGGATGAGGAGAACGGATTGTTCACAGCAAAACTGTTGAAGCATATGAATACCCCAGGACTGAAACTCGAAGACGTTTTCAAGCAGGTACGGGTTGATGTTCAGCGTGAAAGTGGCAACCGGCAGGTGCCCTGGGACTCTTCTTCTGTGACAGGTGATTTCTATTTCGTAAAGGGAAGTGCCGAAACCAAGGGCGTTGGAGAGGGGACTTACACTTACCCAAATGGGACGAAATATGTTGGGGAGTTACGTGATGGACTACCCAATGGACAAGGGACTCGCACTTTAACAGATGATGGGATAAAACACGTTGGGGAATACAAAGATGGAAAAGCGAACGGACAGGGGACTCTGACATTCCCAAATGGAATGAAATACGTTGGGGAATTCAAGGATGGAAAAGCGAACGGACAGGGGACTCTCACCTTGCCAAATGGAGCGAAGCACGTTGGGGAATTCAAGGATTTCAAGAGGACTGGACAGGGGACTCTCACCTTGCCAAATGGAGCGAAATACGTTGGGGAATTCAAGGATTTCAAGAGGACTGGACAGGGGACTCTCACCTTGCCAGATGGAATGAAATACGTTGGGGAATTCAAGGATCACAATTACAACGGACAGGGGACTCTGACATTCCCAAATGGTGATAAATACGTTGGGGAATTCAAGGATGGCGCGAGGCACGGACAAGGGACTTACACTTTCCCAGATGGTCGAGTGTTTAGTGGTCTTTGGAAAGATAATGAGTTTCTAGGCAGAAAGTGAGACTGCACCAGTATCAAGCACAGATCCGCTGAATCTGCATCCAAAGATAATACAGTCAAAGCCGGTCTTTCTGCCGCTCATAACGTGCTTGGCGCTTGTATCTCTTGAGCAGATCTGGAGCTGGTGGAGCAGGCACATCAAGAAGCTGTCGCAGCACAGTAAAATCACCATACAGACTGTCCTCAGTCGTTAAGAACTGCTTCCACCAGTCACGCTCTCGATCTGTCCAGATCAGCAACTTGATAGGCCAGAGAGCAAAGTCATCACCGAGCTCCTGACAGATGCAGGCAAGGTACAGCAGCACCATCACAGACTTGGGAACCAGGTAGCGATCACCAGGTACCAAGGACACCAGCAATATCTAGCCGCTTTGCTATGCCTGCAACTCAAGGAAGAGGAACCGGTGGAGGAAGATAATCCCGAAAACATCCGCAACCTGTTCTCTGAGCGCTACTGGTTTCGGGACTGGCCGAATCCAACTTTTCCAGCTGTTGTTGCAGGAGTTTATGTTGTTTGGCAGGGTGATCAGTTGATCTATGCTGGGATGTCAGGAAGGCAGATTGAAAAGAACTTGGGTAAGAAAAAATACGGGCTGGTCACGCGCCTGGATAGCCACGCCAAGGGACGCTTGAGTGGAGATCAGTTCAATGTTCATGTGGCAAATCGGCTAGTGATACCTGGATTGGAGCCAAGCCAGCTGCCCAGGTTTACAGATGGAAGCCTGACACTGGATCTGCTGACACGACAATACATCCATCAGCATCTTCAGTATCAGTACCTGATTGTTGATCACTGCAAAGAGGCTTTTACCCTGGAGAAAAAGTGCCAGGGTGGAGAGATCTTTGGACAGAAGCCGTTGCTTAATCCACTTTGGACTAAGTACTGAGATTTAAGGGCACTTGCAGACGTTGGTAGACCCAGCGATTAAGGCGTTCCTTACTTTTCCTTTTCTTTTCAGCTTTGCGCTGAGCCTTTTCCACAGCCAATTGTTGTTCAAATTCTACAGCTTCTGCCGGGGTGTCAAAGAACTTAGTGCGCCACCGGCCATCAATCAGAGGGTCACGGTATCGGCGAGTTCGAAAACTCAGCTCAACGCTATATTCACGATAAATACTAGCGCACCTGCGCCCGTAAAACCCTTCTTTCTGAATGGGTTCCGGAGGAGGTAGCCCTTTCTTCTCTGCAAGTAGATGGTCCAAATCGTTCAATGTGCGAGCCTCTGCCACCAGCATCCTGTTGCAAAGCCAGATCACTGTATTGTATTGCTCCACCAGAGCTTCATGACTGCGCTCGAACTCAGCCACCAACCTTTGTGCTTCCGGAGATTTGCGATAGTTCGCGATTCGCGCCTGCTCACGATAAAAACGCTTCCACTCCTTGGTATTGCCTCCCATCTTGCCTCCATGCAAAAGTTCTCAAGGGTCTGCCTAAAGCTCTCAGAAATGCAAGCTGCTTGCTCAATCAGTTGATTAGCTGCCGGCTAAAAGCAACAGGCCTGTGGCCAAAACCACTAGGATCGATGTGCATTTCGGCATGTCTACATCCCAACAATCACGCCAATTACATTGCTCTCATAAGGGCTTAAATGGGTTTTGCAAAAGACCAATACCTCCCTTAGGTATAGAAATCATTTAATTGATATCATTGATGATATTTTCTTATGGATCCCGATCAGTTCAGGGAGGTTTCTAACAGAAACGCTACTATATCATCCAATGATTTTCGCTACACTTTATGAACAACATGACGTACGACTCCCCAGATCTGAAACTCATCATCAACTGAAACGGGAATAATCGGGTAGTCCGGATTTTCAGGTTGAAGTTCAAAGCGTTCCTGAGTCTGCACCAGCCTTTTCAAGGTGAATTCCCCATTCAATGAGGCAATCACCACTTTCCCATTTGGCTTTTTCTTGGAGCGGTCCACGATCAGTAAATCCTGATCAAAAATGCCTGCTCCAACCATGGAATCCCCATTAGCTCGGACGAAAAAGACGTTATTGGGATCGGGTATCAGATACTGATGAAGGTTGAGATAACCGTCGTAGTAGTCTTGCGCAGGGCTCGGAAAGCCTGCAGACACCATAGACTCAAACAATTTACACTCGGTCTCCAGAATAATTGGTGGGGGAACTGGGTGGATGAATTCGAAAGGGATGGCATTCATTGATGGATCCAATTGCAGAGATTGTTTCTTTTGCAGCCTGGCTATCTGCGAAGGCTATCTAATGGTTTAATCACTAATGTAGTAGCGCGCACAATCTCACTACCTGTATAAGTGATTCTTATTTCTAAGCCGCCTGTACGGCGGTGAACAAAGGCGGTCAAGCCTTGGTGCAAGCCACCTGTTTCTAAGCCGCCTGTACGGCGGTGAACGCTGAGTGAGGCCAGCAATCAGAAAGGTGAACTTTATGACTTCGATGAGATCTGTGAAAGGTTATTTCTAAGCCGCCTGTACGGCGGTGAACTCAGGCAGAATCAAATTGTTCCCGGTTGGAGTTTTCTAAGCCGCCTGTACGGCGGTGAACCAGTACGCCAAAGTGGGTGACCTGATCGAGATTTTCTAAGCCGCCTGTACGGCGGTGAACTGACTGAAGACGATCTGAAGGCCTGGATTGCATTTCTAAGCCGCCTGTACGGCGGTGAACCCGAGAGCTTCCTTGGTTTCAGTTCTCCGTCTTTTCTAAGCCGCCTGTACGGCGGTGAACTATTGATCCCTCCGGTCAACCCGGTTGTCAGTTTTCTAAGCCGCCTGTACGGCGGTGAACTTCGATGTAATTTGTACTCAATACATTCTTGATTTCTAAGCCGCCTGTACGGCGGTGAACAATACTAGTTATTGGTCAATCTTTACCGGAGGTTTCTAAGCCGCCTGTACGGCGGTGAACACCTTGCGATCCCAGTTGATTGCTTTGTAGTTTTTCTAAGCCGCCTGTACGGCGGTGAACGGATCGGGGACCAGATTGCCCTGCAGCATCACTTTCTAAGCCGCCTGTACGGCGGTGAACTCTCCAATCCCTGATGGTCACTGGTCTGGCGATTTCTAAGCCGCCTGTACGGCGGTGAACAGAGTGAATCCTCCGGTCGCCCTGTTTATGTTTTTCTAAGCCGCCTGTACGGCGGTGAACAGAAGCAAAAATGTCGATCAACCCAGTAAAAAACTGGGCTGACACGAATTTAATCTGTTTTACCCCTTTTTTTCACACCAATTCAGGAATAAATAAAATCAGTGACTTACCAAATCTATTAAAAAAAGGGATCAGAACCACGGCAAAGTATTTTGCTGACTTATCCCATAGCTGTTGAACACTCCCCCTTGCGATGATTGCTCAACCTGAATCTGTTGAATGAACAATCGAAATTTTTGGCTAGTGGATTGACTGTTCATTTCCAGGAAGGGCAATTCCACTCGACGGGCTGGGGTCTGTTGCAGAAACTCCTCTGCCTGGGCAGGATCAAGCTTGCCGTTACGGATCGACCGTCTCAGCAAGCGCTCTGGACTGCTTTTGACCCGAACTCTCTGCACTCGACAATGTTGGTGCTTTGCTGGAACTGGCTGGATCTCCTGAATTTGTGTGTATTGCCGCAGACCGCGCAGCCAATCGACACCCAGGGAAATTAAAGACTCAGCATTGCCATGAAGCCTTAGACAGTTGCCGAGGGTGCGATCTGCATTGGGAAAGCTGACCCCAATCTGGGAGTGCTTTTCAGCAACCAACACCTTGTGCAACTTGGCATAAACCGTATTCATCAGCACAGTGGTGGCCAGTTCAGGGTCTCGCTGAAGAAGAATATCGCGATAGTACTGCATGGTGAATCCTGCAATGAATGTTGGGAATTTTCGAGTGGAGTCGCACCGCTTTTGGCGCAACTCCCAGCATCAAACAGGTTGGCTCAAGCAGCCTGTTCCTCAGTTTTAGCTGCCTTTTCCTTCTTATCTGACTCTCCAAAAACTCCTCCACGCATCAAAATTGCGATCATGTACATGCCTTCTGGAGTACTGGGATCCAGTTGACCGAGACGCAGCATCAGATCGAAAGCAGAGACCTTCCGAGCTGCGCCATCCCTCCGGAAGAATTGCATTGCCTCCAGGTTGGCCCCATGTGGTTCAATCGCAATGGGCAGTTGGTGGGTTGAATAGTCAGGATACCAAGTGTCAATGGTGCGCAAGGCATTGCTGACCTTTTGATCTCGCAGGGCCGCTTGTCCCATTCTACGATGGTCCGTGTAGGCAATTAGTCCGTCACTGGAGCCACGCACAGGATCAGGTCTGCCCAACTTGTAAAGAGGCCTAGCAAAGCCTCGAGGCTTGTTCTCCACATAATTTTGGGAGGGGAAAACCTCGACAGCACCTGAGAAGCCAAACTTGATCTCAGCGACAACATTGAGCTGATGGCTGGATACTCCAGCAATGCTTTCTGCGATCAATCCACCCAGGGCATTTTCGGCCTCCGTGAAATCATCAAAGTGCTGAAGGGGAACATCGAGGGCATCAACTTCAGCTACCAGCTGATTATCGGCGTGTACCTTAACCAGGACTTCTTCGCCCAACAACCGATTGCGCCAGCCCCAACGGAAATTAAAAATGTTGCGGGCCAGACGTCGAGCTACTACTTGCAGGCCCTCACTGGCACTGGCTTGATCCACAAAGTGCTCAATTGAGTTGCGAAAGGCTTTGTGGTCTTGTCCTGCGCAAGAGAAGAGCAACTGATCCAAGGGCAGGAAGCGTTGACTGAATTCTAATTGGATCCCTACTGCATCAGGGGCCGTCTTTGCAGTTTCTGTAACCTGGATATTGCTGACGTCCTTGTCGCCACCAGCAACATTCTGCGTACCACGGATGCCGTGCCGAACGACCTGAAGCGGGGAGAGTGAGCCATCAGCATGGATGTTTTGCATCGGGGCATCTGAGACAATCTGACCACGTTGGAAACTCAGCACACCAGGAACTTTCTTGAATGATTGAATCGTCATTTCAAATCCTTATACAAAATGAGAGAGAGTATTGGTGGTGACGACAAAAACATCGTCACGGACCCAGGAACCCGACCAGAACAAGGCGTCATTCTCCTGCACTTGGCGGACAGACTTGTAGTGAACCAAACCTACCAGTGGTTCAGCGTAGGCATGAGGAGCATCCTCACGCACACCAACTCTTTGGGCAAAGGGTGTAATGGTGGCGTAACCCATCACCGCAGGTAGTAGCCAGAGAGAGCTTTTTTCCTTGGCTTTCCTTTCGGTATCTTGAGCTTCAATTGGTTTTGCCTGAGGTAGTGAACTTGCCTGCCGCTGGTAGCCGACCAAATCAAACAGTGCTTCCGCCCGACCCTTGCCCTGCTCTGTCAGGAGCGAACTCTGATCCTGTAGCCAAAAGCCATAGCGCAAATTCGATAGGACAGATTCAGAGCTTGCCGCAAAGTTATTGACAATCTGGACTGCTTCATGCCCAACAATTAGTCCTCCCGCCAAACGACAACCCTTGAGCTGTTCGGTAATTTCAGATGCAGAAGGACAGTATTCCTCAAAGAGCAGCACCAGAGACAAAGAGAGATGCATTGAAGCAGTGGGTTGCAGCGAAAGTGCGTGTTTGTTTTTGGAGCTGTAATCCTTCGCATCAATAAAAGTAGAGCCCCGAAACTGCTGTGGAGCTACCTGCCCATAGAATTCTTCAGCCAGCATCTGGGCATCATAGTGAATGATCCCAACTGCCAGAGGTTGGACTCCTAATTTTCTTCCAAGGGCATGCCCCATCATGGTTGCAGCAAAGGGAGTAGCCGGGGAAATAAAAGCCGGGGTTGCCAAAGCATTGGCCCGCTGCACCTGAAGTTGAGGGATGATGCAAAACTTCATAGACAGACCTCCTCAATTTGGTAAAGGAGGCGGCGCTGGTCTTCTTCCGTGAATATCAGTCTGCCTGAGCCGGGCAATTCATAGCGGGAGAGTTGATTCACTAGCCACAACGCCACCTCACTACGCCACTGGGGAGAGCGCTCTAACGGGTTGAGCCAACCTGTGGAGAAAAGATCCCATTCACTGACGATGTTGCGCAGCTCTCTTTGGTGATCCAGTAACAGATGCCTTGCTCGTTGGGCTTGCTGCTCCAGGGTTTCTACAAGGATCCGTAGGTGTTTTTGTTCCTGTTCCCTCAGCCGCAAATTGATCTGGATTTCTTCTTCGGGACGCTCCTGCTTAGCCAGCCATTCTGCATAGTCCTGTACCAATTTCGCGGGAAGCCTAGGGCGAAAACCTTTGAAAGCTATTGCAAAAGCAGCTCTGGTGGCTTCAGAAATTTCAGGAGCCCGCATGAATACGTAGGGCCGCATTCCCCGCACTCGACCGCCTGCATTCTGCGGATTTGCCCCACCGACAGAAAATTGGCGGATTTTCTTCAGTTTTCTTCCATCACTAGCCTGCTCCCACTCTGCTCCTTTCTGACGCAGATACTGGCAAAGCCCTGGAGAACTCAAGGGAGTCAGACTGACATAGTCATCTTCCTTCGGAATAAGCAGCTGTCGAAGGCGTTGGGAAACCTGACCCAGATTACATTCGCCATCCTTGGAGCCCACAAGCTTGTATTCCTCACGAACTGTAGCGGTTTCCACCAGATCCAGGGCTTCCTTGGATTCGATCTCTCCAAGATGCTGCCGGAGTTGTTTGAAGTGAGTGGCATTGCCTCCTGTGTTGTTGATGTAGTCCAAATCAATATCGACATTCTCAGCCAGAAGAGTGCGCAAGCTAAGATGAGGTAGATCCAGCAGCTGCTCCTTGCCCACTCGAACTCCGGCAGCAGGTGCGTTGGAGTTGACAGGCTTTGTTGAGAAATGGAAAAGTTGCTCTTCCATCCAGGATTTCCATGAATTCATCGGCAAACTCTTATTGAAATATTTGGATAGCAATCAATTCGTCACACAAAAAATTTATTGGAATTTTTCGCGCTTGGCAAGTATGCTATCAACCTAATTTATATCAAAATGATAGGTTTTAAGTTCTATGATAAAAGATAGATCATTAAGATTTATATTACGTAGGTCTATATGGTGGGAAAAGGTCACCAGATATGACTTAATGGAAGCCTTCAAGATGCCTGAGGCCTCTGCAAGCAGGACTCTGGCAGAAGCTTGTGAGAAGTGGCCAAGTACCTTGGTGCGTAAGAAACGGCATGTTGAAGCAGCCCCCCATTGCCCAATCCCTCCAGAGGCCAGCTCTGAAACAATGCTTCATCTTTTGGAGGCAATGCCGGACTCCTTCGCTGATACAGGGCTGCGTGTTCCTGATGAACTTCGCATTGCGGGTACATTGATTCGCAAACCGCTGCCGATACCTGCAGAATTGACTGACTTACTGCTTCAGGCCACGATTCAATCCAAGATGATTGATATTCGCTATGTTGGTTTAAAATATGGAGACAAGGCGCGTTGGCGCAGTGTACTGCCACTTTCCCTGGATTCTTTCCAAGGGCAATGGCGAATCCACGCTCATGATCTGGAAGTGGTGGAATTTACTGTGAAGACTTTTGTTGCGCATCGGATACTTGAGGCGCGCGCCTCCCTAGGTAATTTACCAAAAAATCTGAAAATGGGACTGGGAGAGCTCAATTACAGGCGATTTAAAATCTCATTGAATCCAAGGCTGACCAAGGATCAGAAAATGGCGGTGGCCCGGGAGCTTGGTCTTGATGACAAAGGGGTGATCCAACTGAATGAAACCGAGGTATTTTACTTCCGACGCACTTATGTGGACATTGAACTCAAAAATGATGAACAAACGGTCTGTCCATTGGTTGTGGCAATGAAATTATTATGAGTAGTAAACAGGCAGAACAGAGTATTTTGCTGTTAGCTGAACTTGCGGGGCTGGCCCATGATCTGGGGAAGGCCTCCAAGCATTTCCAGCAAAAACTGGAATCGGCTACATCGCAAGGAACAATCATCAAGGATGAAACTCGACACGAGTGGATCTCCACCAAGCTCTACCAGGCCCTAAGGCAGAACTCCTACAATTGGGAACAGGCTTGGACAGTGATGGCAAAGGACCGAACCCGCTATGAGCTCCCTTTTCAGTTGGCTCCCCATCAGCATGGCTTGCGCAGTCTGCTGGATGTGGTTGATTTTGCAATCCTCACCCACCATGTCTTATTAGGCCCCAAGGAGCGTAAAGAATGTGGTGCTAATCCGGATAAAACAGAACACACCAAAAGAGCTGGCGGTGAGGGACGTCTTGATGTCTGGAAATCTGCTGGAAAGTTGCCAGCCCCTTTGCTGAAGCAGCTAAAAGTTGGCACAGCGGAACTGGAAGCCCTGAACCAAGTTTATGGAGAGGATCATCTGGGTTGGCAGGGAATGGTTCTAATTGTCCGGGCAAGCTTGATTCTGGCTGATCACGAAGTTTCCTCTCACAGTAAAATCCAGCCCAAAAAGCAGGGAAGGCTCTATGCCAACACGCACAAGGATGCAAAGGGAAAAACAAAACTAAATCAACCCTTGGAGTGGCATCTTTCGACAGTAGCAGAGCGCTCCAAACAAATCGTTGATCATTTCCTCCATCCAGACCTTCCTGGAATTTCACTTCAGTCGCGTAAAGTAATCCTACAGCCCTCTTTGCAGCCGCGATTTCATTGGCAGAATGAAGCTACCGAGCATCTGCAACAATTCACCAAGCACCCTGTCCTGCATCCGACTCTTGTGTTCAACACAGCAGGAACGGGCTCAGGCAAAACTCTAATGAATGCCAAGGCGCTGGCTGCCCTCTGTCCCGACACAGAGCCTCTCAGGATTGCTGCCGGCTTCAATTTGCGCACTCTCACCCTACAAACTCACAGCGCTCTCAAGCAGATGCTCTCTTTAAAAGATAATGAAATTTCCTGTGTAATTGGGGATCGGCTCAGCAAGGTCATGCATGAGCAGGAGATCGATGAGGATGAGCAAGAGGAGATCGAAATAGAGACCCATGGGGAGGAATGTGCTCTTCCTGTTTGGCTGCAGGAATGGGTGCTAGGGAAAGCAAACCTGCGGGATTTGGTGGGTAGTCCGATTCTTGTTTCAACGATGGACTATCTAGTCAAGGCTGGACAACCCAGTACCCAGGGGCATCATGGCCATGCGCTCCTTCGTATTGCCAGCAGTGATTTGATTCTCGACGAAGTAGATAGCTATGACCCTGCTGCGCTGGTAGCCGTATTGAGTGTTGTTCAGATGTCAGCTCTTTTTGGAAAAAACGTCATTGCTTCAAGTGCTACCCTCTCTCATCCCATTGCAGAAGCTCTGCTGGCAGCCTATGCCTCTGGAATTGAAATGCGCCGTGCAATTAATCGAACTGTTGGAACGTTTCGGGTGAGTTGTATCGATGATGTGCTGAAACCAGCAAGCCAGCTAGTAAAACAAGAAGATTCCCCCAGCCTGATGAAAGCTTTTCAGCAGCGGCAGCAACAGTTGGTTGAAACCATCGCGGAACGCCCAGTTTATCGTAAGCCTGTGATTCTGGATCTCAACCCTGCTGCTGGATCACCTGCATCGAAGGAAGACGCCTTTGGAGAATTATTAAGTGCTGTCAAATCAGCCATCCCCTGTTTTCACCAATTGCACTCCTGGAGCTATTCAGAGGGAAAAAAGGTTTCGGTGGGTTTGATTCGAGTAGCCCAGGTGAGCACCTGCATCCAACTTGCTCAGGTATTGGCTGAACTTCCGAATGTTCATGTCACGGCTTATCATGCTGCTGATTTCAGACTTCGCAGACTACACAAGGAGCAAGCTCTTGACAGACTTCTCAATCGCAAAGGCCCCCTACCGAATCAAAACTTGTTAGAAGATCAGGATATTCAGAGAAGAGTGGAGTCAACAAATGGCCAGGAAGTGATCTTTATCGTGGTGGCTACTCCTCTGGAGGAAGTTGGTAGGGACCATGACTTTGATTGGGCAATAGTGGAGCCCTCCAGTTCAGAATCAATTGTTCAGCTGGCAGGTCGGGTCAATCGACACCGATTGGAGCCTGTTTCTAAGCCCAATATCGGTATTTTACGATACAACCTGCGAGCTTTGGCAGGGGAAAACAAGGTTTTCCTAAGACCCGGCAACGAAGTAGGCGATATTCCCTACTCCAGCCATGATCTATGCCAACTTTTAGGCAATGATGAGAGCCTGGCCGGATTCCCTGACTGGATTGCATGTAGCTGGGACAGAATTGATGCGAGTCTGCGCTTTGGACTCGGGGAGAAGCAGTGCTTGCTTGCACAATTCGATGATCAGAGCATCAGCAGTCGGCTTCAAGAGCCGATTAAAATCCTCAACAGAGAAAAGAATCGGGAGCTCTCCTGGGCGGCCCGATGTCACTATGAGTTGTATCCACTTCGAGAAAGGCAGCTCAAGCATCGCTTTCAGCTGGATCAAGATAGGCGAGATCAGTTTCGTTTGAAGTTGTGGGGGGGAGCCGGCTGGACTACTCCTCCTATTGGTCTCTATCGATTCGAAGATCACGTTGAAACCCCTCAATTGTGGCTTGCTCCCAAGCTCGAAGAAATCTGGGAGCTGTCCCATTCTCTTGCAGAAGACCTTATAGAATCAGCATTAACTTTGGAAATTTACGCAGATCAGAATGTCAGAGTGACAAGACTTGGAGCGTTGTACTAATCAGGTGGGAATTCATCCCTCGAAGTCTGCAGTCCTTTAAACCCCTGACTCTATTATAGCATTCTGCCTTCATCATCATCTTTGAATTTACAAGCCAGGGTATCAACCACACAGCACTGAAAAGGCTAAAACAGGGGATTGCAAAAAGCCACTTGCTATCATAACCAGCCTCCAAAGTGGGCGAGTTTGAAAGCATAAGTCCGAATTCCAAAAGATTCTTTGGACTTATTCTAGGCTTGTGTCCAACTATCCTCAGTTAAAAATGTTCAACTGCCAGTAGCAGTAACTCTGCTGAAAAGTAGTCATTGACAGGTCTCAGGCGGAAAAGGTAGGGGAAAGTAGCGGGTCCCTCTTGCGAGATAAGATGGTCGAATTACCACGATACGCCTTATTGGCTGGCTGGGATAGGGTACTCAGTAGATCATGTAGCGATCTCCTGCCAGAATCGCAGCAATCCCGTACCGCTGCCGCACATTGGTGATGGCTCTGATTCTCTCAATGATTTCAGGAGTAGTGAGCGGGGCTTCTGCTCTCAAGCAATCGCCTAGTTTCTTGGTAAAGGTTTCGCCAAAAAGCAGGTAAATTTGGCGGGCAATCTTTTGAGGATCAGAGTCAAAGCCAATACTCAACGAAGGAGGCAGCTTTGAGAATTCGTCTGCATGGGCAAGCACGTGACCTACAGTTGATTTTGCACAACCGACCTTGCTGGCAATCGCCCGGATCGAGAGGCCCTGTTCACGTAAGCGCAAGATCTCCTGATTTCGTTTGAACTTAATTTCTCTTTGCATGTATTTCTAAAACGTTGACTCGCTATAATTATATAATAAGAAATTAATTTAGAGTCCGTCTACAGCGTCTATGGTGTCTACAATGCTTTCAAAGCGGGAATTTAAGGAGAAATTTTCCAGACGGACGATGTCTACAGAACCATCGCAATGTCTACATTGGATCAAGACAAAACTTTGGATGTAGACGTTCTCCTAACAACATAGACACGCCCTGTCTACCCACGAAGTCGCATTTCTTGTCGGATTGCGTCTTTTGTAGACACAATAGACGGTGTAGACGGGTAGGCCAGATCTTCAATTTGAAAAAAACTCTTTTGGATGTCCTTTGAACCGTTTAGAACCCTCATCAAATCTGACATAATGATTTCGCTCCAAGAGTGAAAGTGCTTCTTTTAGCTGATCTTGCTCTTTGCTGAAGGGTCTTGGCCCAAATTGCCTTAATTTTGTCAGGGTCAAATTCTTCCCTTCTCGAAAATCCTGAGCCATTTTATTAGTCTTGAGCCAATTCAGTAATTTGACAGCATTCCGTACGGCTCTTTCCTCAGGAACCATTCCAGTAATCCTGAGAAATTCTTTAAGGTACCATCTGGCCAATTCCACGCCTGACAGGACAAATTCTCCACTAATTTCTCCATCTGTACCGTAGTTGATTACATGGAACTGGGCGGAGAGACGAGCTGCAATCTCTGCACTCTTACCGGCAACGTCTTTGTAATCTTCAAACACTCCTTGGGAACCAAGTTCCTTTTCAATTTGATTGTAGTATTCAAGCCAGAGCTCTAAACCTTCCCGAGTCATCTGCAGAGGTTTAAGTACTAATCTGTAATCTGAATCCAACTGGACAGTCTGAAGCAGTCTTCGAAAATGACTCGTCAATCTGTTCAGGCGTGTGGGACTCAGTGAGTTGCAACTAAGGGCCTTGCTCACATCAATCAGTCTAGTACCCGCAATCGAAATAGGTCGGGTCACACAGAACCGAGCCAGCATTCCCGTTCCACGGTAGAGGGGGTTGCTAAAGAGTTCGATTGCCGCCTCAGGCTGGATCATTAGGTTAACCGTCAGGCGGGCATTCTGAACATCCACGCCAGTATCACCAACCCGATGGTTACGGGCTGCACCTCTCCAGATCAGCTCGTTCAAATCCGCCAAAGTATTGAGTAAATTTTCTTTCTGAAAAGCAAAGGATCCCAGTGTTTGTCCACCCTCTGCCGAATTTAAAATCACGGAAGGGTAGCGGCTGAGTACTTGTGCTAGAGACTGAATAGAGAAGTTGCGAGTAAAAAGATCTGGAAGGTATTGCTTCTCACTTTTTGGTGGTTTGAGCGGTTCGGCTTCCCGAAATTCTATCAGTTCCCGATTGAGAGTGTGAATAAGGATGTGATCTTCGTCAGTCAGTTTGGGCTTTCGTTGAATCTTGGCTAGGGCAGCTTGGCGGTTTTGATAGTGCTGCTGCCATTGATCGTGTTCGGCAGATAACTGTCTGTAGTTCTGGGAGTATTGATCCCGCAGTTCCTTTTCGTGCTCTTCGAGAAACCCCATCAGTTTGTTATCAACACTGGACTTGCGCTCTGACGATTCAGCCAGGGTTAAATGCGCAGTATTGACTGGCCCGGTCAACTCATCGTTATCCAACCTGCGAACAACATTGACCAAACCTTGGGCAGCATAACTGATAGCGGCCTGTAAACTCTGTGCAGCCAAGGCAGTCGGCACCTTGACAAGTTCACAAAGTTCACTGATCTGCTCCTGCTGGTTTATGGGCAGAACCGTGATTGGATAAGGACAGCCTTCATGCATTTCCTGATGGAGTGAAATTGGATCTGTTGTCCAAGGTTCTTCTCCCACCTGAATACGGGCCAGTTTCAAGATATTCTGCAATTCCCTTTCGTCAAAAGCCACCTGTGGGGCAAGTTGACAGAGATAATCGTGTAGCCTAGTCGGGGCAACACCATCATTCAAATCAAGTTCTGGGTAAACTCTTCGAAATTCAATTGCAGCTAAAGAAGGGACGATTTCGGCATTGTCTGTTCTTGCATTGAATCTCAACCACGTTAGCCCATCTGATGCGTGCTCAAAAACTTGTCCGTCCTTCCCACTGGGCCAAAATCCCTCCAGCTTCCTGAAGAAACTAGGGAACCCCCATTTGCAGGAATCATGTTGACAGCCTGCGGTCACATCTCCATTGTTGCTGACTTTTACGAAAGCCTTTCCGGGTGGGTGTTGCTCATTCTCAGGACAACTCTGCAATTCAAAGATGGATTCACCAGTCTTTCTCTTGTGCTTATGTTCCAGGGAATGTTGCTGCAGTAACTCCTCAATACGAGCTAGAGATTGTTCATAATCCCCAAAGTTAGCATGAAGTTTTGTCAAAGGAGGGCGAGCCTGTTCCTTTTCGGAAGATTGACTCGCCAGACGAAATTCGGCAAAAGGATCGGCCAAACTCATGCTGTCTCCTCTGAAAGGAGGGCGACCTTCGCATGAGATTTCAACGGCTCAGGGATGCTTAGGATTTGGCAGAGGCGATGAGGATACTTGGGTAGATGATCGCCCTTACGATTCATTGACCCTGGTAACCGCATTATACGCGCAGCATTGAAAACCGACTCATCGACCTTGACCCATTCATCATTGAACTGATCTGCCAGTGTTTTGAGAATGTTTTGGGCCATGTTCTTGGCGTTCTGATCGTTTGGCTCATCAAAGGGCATTAGCAGGTGAGCACCGTTACCTGAATCAATCACGATCGGTTCAGGTAAGCCCTTGTTTCGGATGAACTTGAATACCTCCCTGCTCTTCTGAATTGCTGCCTGATGCTGTTTTTCGCTGGAGGAGGTACCACTAGGTCGAATCGCATCTAGGTCAATCGGCAGGTATCGACGTCGGCTGATGTCTGCGTCACTGGTAGTCAGCGGGGCATGGGGCTTAGCTCGGTTGGCAGACCTACACAGTAATTGGGGGTTTAAGACATTGACTGTGCAGTAGACGCCACTGCTATTTTTTGCAGCGTCCTGAGCTGATGTGGCAAAGGCCTCCTCATCATCAAAGTAGCCGCTGTAGGTATTTCGGGTTTGTCCCCCAAAGGCAAGAGCTCTTAGTTCAATGACTGCTGCCCTGTCCTGCAATTGGAGTAGACGAAAGAACTGACGAAATTGGCTAGAATCAAAATGTAAATCACTCATACTGCCCCCATTGGTCCCGAAGTTCTAGTAAGCGCTGGGTGGCTTTTGTTGCCTTCTCAGAGTTAGCGTGTTTGTCCGGATGAGCTAGGAAGATCAGATCGCGCAGGAAATCAACAGTAAGCGCTGATGTGGAAGGATTGGTTTTGGTCGCAATAATATAGTAGTGCAGCACTTCCTCACGACACGCCTCGCATGGCCATTTGGCTGGTTGGATTTTTTCTGTCCAGAATTCACATCGACAGTTTGAACAAGTTCGCTTTTCCATAACTTGGGGAAAACATGGTCGACACAGAGTTGAAGAACTACTGTCTGTCCAAAAGAAGGAATCACACCTAAAGCACATTTTATTTGTCATAGGTACCATACAAATCCAGGTGTAAGAGTCACTTGAATTTTGCAGTAGGCATTGATAAAATATTTAATGTTTTCTGCTGTTTGTGGACTCTTTGAAATATAAAAGAGCTGTCCCGGTAAGAGAGGCAGCACGAGAATATGTAAGCCCAATTGCCCGGCCAGGCGGTTGGGCTTTTTTGTGTCTACTGAAGGTTGGATCTGAAACTTTGATATCGATAACGCGAGGTAGTCGATTAAGAGTTTCGCAGAGTACTTTGAGTGTGGAGCGGGAGATCCATTGTCGCCTACCCAGTTTAGGGTTTGGCCACCGTCACGCAGGAGGGATCGGCAATTCGGAGCCGGTTCCTGCAGACGGTGTACTGAGCACCATAAGCCTCGGTTGGTAGTCGAGGCGTAGTCTACACAAACCGGCGCCGTATTCTTCTTGGGGAAACACTCGGCACCACCCGTGCGCCTGCTCTCAGTAAACAGACTAGTGTTGAATGAAGAACCGTTGCCGCTTGTGACAGCAAGTTTGTTGTCGAAGATACGGTTGCTGTTCAGTGATTGCAAGTTAGTCATTTGGCAATCTCGGAACAACCACCATCACGGATGAAACTTTCAAGGCGTTGCGGATCGACCATCCAATGTCGACCGAATCGTACCAGCGCCTTCGCGTCCTGAAGTTCCTTAGCTCGGTGAAAAATCAAATGCCTCAAGGAGAGGCCACTGATTTTTTCGTAGTGAGCTTTCTTTAGTAGGGTGGGTTGGTATTCTCGTTCTGTCATACATCCTTATCATTAGAGTAAATAAACCCGCACAACGCTTTAATGCGTCTTGCTGATAAAGAATGTAGAACACCAGATTCACTGAGTGAATTTCATTGATTCACTGAATGAACTTTTTTTTTCTTAATTTTGAAAGGTAGTTACTTAATGTTGCATAAGAACAATTTTCAGGTTTACCATCTTTACTCCATTGAAAAGACAGTTTATTTTCACTAGTAAAATTTAAAAGAATGTCTCTCTTGTCGTATTTTCTTTTCTTCTTATTCATTTCATTTTTTATTACTTTTAAAACCTCGTTCCTAGAGAGCCTTTGATCTTTACAGATGGAAATCAGGAGTCGTTCAAGGTCATTTAATTCATCACATATTAGTTGGCCATCAGAGCCATCTGTCAGATTTAGCAAATGATGCTTCACGAAAAGGTTCTGCCTCTTAATTTTTGCAGCAGGTTCAATCCAATACAAAGCTGACAGATCAGGTAATTCCTCGACTGAGTCTAGCCAAGTGAGATCTAATGATGGATCTACTTTTTCATATCGTTTTACCAAACCGAGATGCCAACCATTATGCCAAGAATTAGAAACACTGCCCTCGAATTTCATATAAGTTGCCAGGAATTCTGATTCATCTTGTTCCTTTACGAAATTGTTGAGCAAGGCAGCTGGGAGACCTACGAAACTATTTGCTTTCAAACTTAGCTTATCCTCAGGGGAAACCTTAATTTCTGGAACCTGATACAAATTTTCAATCGTCCCTCCCATCTTTCGATGCGCATCCAGATAAAATTCATATCCTTTTGGAACAAGTAACGGATAGGCGTGAATAGGCAATTGATCCTCCTCAAAATCAAATAATCCCCAAATGCTGCGAATTCCTGAAGCTCCCTCAATGAGCAGTGAATCGACAGAAACATTTCGCTTTTCTGCATACTCATCAATACGTACTAATTTATTCATACTGAATAGCTAACTTTTTAAAGGTTGTATTATTGTCTTTTTGCATGCGATGGAAAGAGCTCAGGCTGAGCTAAATTCGGCTTGTCATCTTTTCTAGGTCTTCACGGAGGTGTTCCACGTTCAAGTGAGAATAGCGCAAACTCATCGAAAGTGACTTGTGACCCAGAATAGCAGCAATCCTTCGCAGATCGACTCCCTGCTGTGCCAGATAACTTGCTGCCGAATGGCGGAGATCGTGCCAACGGAAGTCTTCAATCTCGGCTTGTTTGAGAGCTCTTGCAAATGGCGCTTTGAAGTCTATCGCTTTATTTGCGTCGACTCGTGATGGAAACAACAAATTTGTGTCCAGTCTTCGAACTTTTCGATAATCCAACAACAGCTTTATCACCTTACCGGCTAGCGGCAGGATTACTGTGCTGTCATTCTTGGTCTTGGCAAACGTCACAGTTTCTTTTCCATTGGTCAGGTCTATATCATGCCAGCTCAGAGACCATACATTCATTCTTCTAGCTCCAGTCGACAGTGCTAGCACCACAGCGAGGTGAAGCGACTTGCTGATTGATTCAGCCGCTTTCAAGAGTCTCTGCTTTTCATCATCATCCAGAAATCTTACTCTGCCAGGAGGCTCCTTTAGCTTGGGTACTTTGGAGACAGGATTCTCGGATAGAAGCTGCCAATGTCGCATTGCATGGGAACAAAGGCTGCTGAAGTTTGCTAGATAGCGGTTGACTGTGGCAGGTCCACGATCTCCTCGCATCAACTCATCACGTGCCTCCAGCACCAAAGCAGGATTGAGTGCGCTAAGATTAATCTGACCAAGTCGATGCTTCCACCAAATCATCTGGGTCTGAATGGTCTCATGACTTCGAAGACTTGGGACTACTTCCTCTAGATAACGATCAACGATTGATGCAACGGTGTGTTTCCGTGATTCATTCACTTGGGCAAATTGCCCTGAACGCATTAGGTCCTCAGTATCTCGAATCCATTTTTCAGCTACTTTCTTGTCGTGGAATGTGCGGCTCACTCTGGGATTGCCCTGAATGAAGATTTCAGCTCGGTAGCGAGTGCGAGA
>JACLAC010005583.1_pt1 | contig 28318 bp, 17 predicted proteins | sample 8027881 | NCBI WGS metagenome assembly JACLAC01 (sample SAMN15725517, study PRJNA655200) | protist metagenome | isolation source: fluorescence activated cell sorting (FACS) single amplified genomes of... | place: Spain: Blaines Bay Microbial Observatory, Mediterranean Sea | collected 2016-01-19 | reverse complement strand
ATGCCTCTGTTGCTTATTTGAAAAATGCGGAATTACTCTAGTGGTACGCCTCTTTTTATTTTTTGGATCAAGCGCAGGCCTACTAGCCGTATTTACCGGTGCCTTTGGTGCCCATTTACTTAAAGGACAATTAAGCCCAACTATGCTAGCAACTTTTGAAGTGGGAGTACGGTACCATTTCTACCATGCACTAGCATTGTTTGGAACAGCTTGGGCAGCACATCATTGGCCCAGCATATGGACAATAACTGCCGGTTGGGCCTTCATTGCCGGCATCATCATTTTTTCAGGTAGTCTATATATCTTAAGCCTAAGTGGCATTGGGTGGCTAGGAGCTATCACCCCAATAGGGGGATTTTGTTTTATAGTTGGTTGGTTTTGCCTAGCCATTGCCGCCCTAAAATCCACATAATTATTGGCGTACATTAATAAATCCTTTGTCCACTACTACCCTAAACCAACAGTGGACAAAGGACTAAAACACCTACTCTTTATTTTAATCTTAGTTAATTATGATATCTTCTTTACTTCTGGCTCAAGACCTAGCTTTGCTTGTTGATATACCCGTTGCGGTACCGGGTTTAAACTCCAAATTATCCCCAACCAAGACATCACCTTTAAACCATAGTAGGTTAAATCAAACTCCCACCAATAAAATCCCTGACGCACTGCCCCTGGATAATGATGATGGTTATTATGCCATCCCTCACCAAAAGTAATCAATGCCAACAATGGATTATTGCGGCTACTTTCAGTAGTAAAAAAACGGCGACTACCAAATAAATGGGATAAGGAATTTATTGTACAAGTACAGTGAAACAGAACAACGGTAGAAATAAAAAATCCCCATACCAGCATTTGTAGACCATCCGTGCCTAAGCCGGGCAAAAAAGCTTCTAAAACAGCACCAAGACCGTACATTGCTGTACCCAGTAAAAGGGGAATCAAGGTATCAAAACGATCAAGGAAAATCAATTCAGGATATTTGGCAAGATCTTTGACTTCTTTTAGGCTAGTAGAAAAATTGTCTTTTGACGTGACCCAAAGCATATGACTCCAGATAAAACCATGTTGCCCAGGAGAATGTGGATCTTTGACCTCGTCTGAATGACGATGGTGCTGCCTGTGATGCGCTGCCCACCATAAGGGACCACGTTGCACGGCCGCATTGCCAATTAAAGCAAAAATAAATTGCCATAGACGAGAGGTCTTATAGGTACGATGCGAAAAATATCGATGATAAAAACCGGTTATGCCAAACATTCTTACCACATACGCTAGACCTGCTACACCAATGCCTATCCAACTCCAACCAACCCAAAACACTCCCAAACATCCTAAATGCAAAAATATAAATGGTAAAATCCGAACCCAATCAATTTTCTTAGAAGACGTCTCCACCTTAGCTTTTACTGCATGCGAATCTATCCACACAATTACACTGTCGGACCAGTGTGATTGCGGTTCATTTATTTCTTTTTCCACACGTTATCTTTCTTTTGTGAAGGTTATTTGCTACGAGCGTACTAGACGACACTATATCTGGGAAAGTCGATCCAATTGATTGGATTGTGGTAAAGCTATCACTTTATTTTCCAACGTGCCGATCCCTCCCGAAAATTTTAAACGCATCATATCTCCTACCTGCAATCCTACAGTCAGATCTGCTTCACCAAAGACAATAGGCGTCCCCCAATAAAAGGCCTGTAACTGCCCCGGCATCAAAGGCACTCGGTTAAACAGGAAACGTTCCATATGTAAGAGGCCATCAGGCATATTAAGATTTTGCTGCCCGGTTTTCCCTTCTTTAAACCCTACCCGTTCTCCATTGCGTATGATCTCACAGGAAACAGTAACGTCTCCATCATCATATTCATCAGCCGTAACCAAGACCGGTCCCAGACTAGCACAAGCGCCAGCCCAATTTTTAGCCTGTGGTAGATTAAGTGGGTTATCAGCCTCAATGCCATTGTCGGTGACATCGTTACCTCCGGTATACCCCAGACGCACTACTTGCCCTTCCCGATCTAAGCCATAGACTGACACTAATTCGGTCTCCGGCACAAGACGCTGCGTATCCGCTGGTCGGGTGATTAACTGACCATGCCCTACGACCGTATCAGGTTCGCCTTTAGCAAATAGTTCCGGTCGCCCCCCCGCAGCACATTCACGATATTTCTGTTCGTAAACATTCACCTGATCACCGGTAGCTTGCTTAGCTTCTATCTCACGTAATTTGGCACTATCTTCATGGGTCACTCCCGCTAGCCAAACTCGTAATTTAAAGGGTTCACCAACAGGGCCACTAACAGGTTTTACAACATAAGGTTGGTCTAAATCACTGTTATTCAATAGAGTTTGCAAATCTAATCGACGATTTTGTGTACTATTTTGCAAACGTTCTACTGCTTTTACCAAGCCAACTTCATCGCCTCCAAGACCATAGTATATATCGTAAATCGTTCGGGGTGTTGACGGTCCCTGAGTTAAATCAATCAGTTCATGCCCCTCTATTAAACCAACATGAGCACCATCAAAAGCAGGATCCTGTGGGTCTATAAATTGTATCAATTTCATCTTCAGCTCCACTATAAAACCAGTTAATAATTACCTTATCGCTCAAGATACATTATCATACGGCTTTCTTGTTATTACGTGATAAAAAGAGAGCGTCTACTATGTGGCACAATGCCTTCAACATAAGCCCGCTCAAGTAATGCCTTAATCGCAGCTTCTCCAGCAATACCATAATCTAAGCTATAATTGTTTACATATAGATCAATATGTGCTTGCATTACCTCATCTTGCATCTCCTGAGCATGCTGCCGGATATAGCCTTTTATTGTTTCCGGATGGGCATAGGCAAACTCAATACTAGAGCGTAACCCCCGATCCAATACCCCCACTTGCTTACGCCCTAACGATCGACGCGCCATAATACCTCCTAAAGGAATAGGGTGCCCACTGCTTACTTCCCACCATTCCCCCAAATCAATAACCTTGTGTAGACCATAATCTGGATAGGTAAAACGGCTCTCATGGATAATCAGCCCTGCATCTACTTCGCCTTTTTGCAATGCCGGCATAATCTGATCAAAAGGCATTACTTCCAGTTTTTGTGCTTGCGGCAAACACAGCCTTAAAAGTAAGGCCGCCGTAGTTAACGCCCCTGGTATAGCGATTTTTTTATTAGCCAGTTTACCTATTTCTACCCTATCACGAGCCACCACCAAAGGCCCACAACCACGCCCCAAAGCTCCACCAGCATGCAGCAAGCAATAATCCTCAAGTAAATAAGCCAATGCATGAAACGATACCTTGACCATATCCAACTGCCCAGCCAATGCCATGGTATTCAATTGATCAATATCTTCAAGAATCTCTTTGCACCTGGGCAGACCCAATATTTGGCCATGAACCAATCCGTAAAAAATAAAGGTATCATTGGGACAGGGAGAGTACCCCAAAGTTATAGCATTCATAGGCTCCCTTTGGCTATCTGCCGTAATAATACAACGGCAGCATCCTGGCTACGCCTACACGCTAAAGATAAATTCCAACCCGCTCGATCCCGATCTTCAACCCTATTACTAATGGCTCGAACTTCCATAAAAGGCACGCCGTATAAAGCGCATAGATGAGCCGCAGCCGCACCTTCCATATTTTCACATATTGCATCAAAAAGCACTGCCCGTTCTTCCCCTAATATTTGCTCTCCGCTACATTCCTGCACGGTCACAAAAGATCCGGTCACAACAGCCGGTATTTTTTCTTTCCAAGAGTTCATACGTAAAATCGAAGCGGCAATCTCGCTAGTCTGTAAATCCAATCCAAAATGGTTATAGTATACTTTGTCATCCACCGTCAGCACTGGAATACCGATCAATTCGGCATCATGCCAGCCGGTAGGCGTACGCACCCCCAGATCACCATAGATTTCTTCGGTCGCGATAGCGAGATCGCCAATATCTAAACCACCCCCCGGATAAGCACCACCTACGCCAAATTGTAATACCCGATCGGGCTGGCACGCCTGTAAACAACACGTCAAAGCATGAGCCGTATTAACTGCTCCCAAACCGGTTTCAATAATCTGCACTTCAACCCCAGCTAAATGTCCACAGTACACCCGTCGTCCCGCTACCCATTGCTGTACAGGCTGCTCCAAGCGGTTCACAATATCTTTCATTTCAAAGATAGTAGCAGCCAATAACACCACAAAAGATTCAGATGCCATCCAGAATAACCAGATCCCTAATTGCTAGAGTCCGTATAAATGCCATGCATCTCAATCTCCTGCATTTTGGCCTCGATATCTATTGCCACAGCATCCGCTTTTAGCACCTTGATAATTTGACGCTCATTAGCATTGGCAGGCTTACTTAAATCTACGATGAATGGCTTGGAGCGTGAGTTTTCCTCTTCGCCAGTAAAAATACCAACGATCGGCAAGTAAGGATTATCTGGGTTGGGTTGGTAAACCAGAGCTAGTTCACCAGTAGATAACAAAACCAAACTGCTCACCGGATAAAAGCCAACGGTCTTAACTAACAACTTGACTGCATGATCATCGAATTCATCAGTACGATTTTTCAGGATTGCCAATAGCGCTTGATGCAACGGCATCCCCTCTTTATAGACTCGCTTAGCAGTCAAAGCATCGTATACATCAGCAACTGCAGTCAAACGCGCCAGCGGATGAATCTCATCTCCTTTTAGTCCTAATGGATAACCGCTACCATCCATCATCTCATGGTGCTGAGTAGCAATAGCAATTGCTTCTTTCGCAAACCCCCCCACTTCCCTAAGAATGTCGCCACCATATTCGGCATGCCGACGCATTTGGGTCAATTCTGCAAATTCTAATTTACCCGGTTTATTAAGAATATCCAGCGGAATCCGTGTTTTACCAATATCATGCAATAACACAGCTGTCGTTATCATCTCTAAGGTTTTTGTGTCGACTCCCTCACTCTGCACCATTGCTACAACCAGTGTACAAACATTAATCGAATGCATCGCCGTATAAGGATCATGTTGCTTTATACGCGTAAGACTCACCAGCGCATCTAAATTACGCATAATGCTTTCCGTAATTATCGTACTGGCATTTTGGATCTTAACAATATCCACCCCTTTGCCTGAAGCAATATTCTCCATTGCTTCTTTCATCGTCTCAGTAGCTTCACCGCGTATTTCTTTGGCTCGATCGACTTCCTCATCAAAATGCACTATACGGCCACCTGGCGGAGATTCCCGGTTGGGATCAGTTAATGGCACAATATTAAGCGGTAAATCCTTACCCTTTTGGGTATCTATAGTAACCGCTGAGAGTCCAGTTGCCCTTAGTGCCTCTACCGTCTCCTCGGAAGCAATGGCTACTCCCCCTTGATCTGTAACCTGATGAGGCAACCCGCCTTTCAGCCGGGCACGTTTCCGACTGGATTTATTAATAAGCCCATCACGCACCTGAAGAAAATGATGCATGTCGCCGTCTTTTTCCTCGTTGACAACCTCAGCGTCGACAAACATGCCAACTTCTAGATGCTCAATTGCTATGAGTTTCCTCATATCCACCCTTCAAAGATACAGAAATGGTGATTTTCCCTAGTCAATAATAAATTGACAATTAGTCATGTGTGTCAAGTCTTTGCCTCTATATAAACCATGTTTTTATCAAGCAGCAGACAAGCATGAACATTTTGCTGTCTATTGTTTGCTTTAGAATCACTATTTTCCTACTATGTGACCACCTATATTATATACTTTTTTGACCCTAACAGAGAACTCTCATGGAGTTAAAAACATGATGTCTAGCACCGCTATCCGCCAAGCGATTAATCCCCAACGTCTATTAGAAACCGCGCAATCCCTAGTCGCAATTCCTAGTCCTACCCGCAGTGCCGGTCAAGTTGCCGACCACTTATCAAAAATCCTCACACAAGACGGCTTTACGGTAGAGCGACCGGTTGCTGATTGGCCTGAAGCGCCAGCTGTAGTCGTTCGCTTTGATAGCGGATCACCAGGTAAAACCTTGCAATTTGACGGCCATTTAGACACTGTGCATCTTCCTTTTATCGAACCTCGATTTGAAAACGGCTATCTCTACGGCTCTGGTGCCTCTGACATGAAGGGCGGTATTGCAGCCTTTGTAGAAGCATTACGCGCTATACGTCAAACAGGAGCCTTAAAGGCTGGCGGCATATTACTTACCACCCATGACCACCACGAAGGCCCCTGGGGTGATCGCCGTCAATTATATGCACTCATTCGCGAAGGCTACGTTGGCGATGCCGTTCTTTTACCAGAATACCTAGCTGATCGCTTACCCCTAGCCGGTCGCGGTATGGCTATCTTTAACGTGGAAATCAGTCGTCCCGGTGACAAAGTACACGAAGTTCTACGGCCCCCCAATACTCCTGATGTTCTAGCAACTGGTGCAAATCTAGTGAATCAGATCCATCAACAACACGCCGAAATAAAAAACACGACTCATCCATATGCTGGCCACGATTCTTATTTTATCGGTCAGTTTGCTGCCGGTGAGATATTCAACCAATCTCCTACCCATTGCAAGATCGCCGGTACTCGCCGGTGGGTCACCCCCGGACATACTGCACAGGCTGAAAGCAAATTTCGTCAATTACTTGATAATCTGGCACAGGCAAGCAATACACAAATCCAGGCAGAATTCGCGGTCCAAGGCGATGCGATCAGCATTCCTTTGGATGACCCAATCGTTACCGCTTTTCAGCAAGCTCATACCACAGTTACGGGGGCTCCCCTCACACCAGGAGCTAAACCCTTTGTCGACGATGGTAATAGCTTTTCAGCCCGTGCCGGCATTCCAGCCCTAACCCATGGTCCCAATGCCACAGGTGCCCATACTCTGAATGAACAAGTATCTCTGGATGAACTGGTCCGTGTAGCCCAAGTCTATGCCCTAACAGCAACCCATTTTTGTAATAGCTAACAACAGTCCATATTCATTAGTGCCACCACCTAGCAATAGTTTAAGTACCTGCCTAATAGCACCAGACTGGGTAACTATACAACCCAGTCTGGTGGAAACCCCCGAGGATCCGGTATTTGTGGCACCACATCACTGCTATTTATATACCAATCCAACAACCGCCGTTCCAAGCTATTTTGCACCGCCTCACCTGCTGCCTGGCCATAGATATTATGTAATTCTTGTGGATCTGTTGCCAAATTATACAATTCATGCTGGCCATTAGTACGGCGTACTAATTTATGTTGTCTGGTACGCAACATAGTAGCTCGACAAACACTCTGTGGAACCTCTTGTTGTTGCACCCCTTTGGGGTAATAAATCGCCTCCTCGTTAGCCGCAAAACCATCAGCTGGTTTTCCTTCAAAACAATGTGATTCATGCAAATCATACCCCCCTTCAGCAAAAACAGCACGCTCAGGATCGCCTCCGGCACCATACAATTGAGGCATTAGTGATCGGGCAAAATGGGTATGCTGCGCTTCTACCCCAGCCAAAGCCAATGTTGTGGGCAAGATATCAAAGCATTCGATGGGCTCTTCAACACTATGCGCTTGTTTCCCTCCTGGAGCCCGAATTATCAGTGGCACCCGCGTCAAACAATCATCCAAAGCGCTAGGCCATTTCTCTACCAAACCATAATCCCCGGCCCAATCACCATGATCAGAAAAAAACACAATCGCAGTATTCTCAGCTAACCCGGTTTCATCCAAAACATCCAATAATTGTCCAAGCAGATGATCTACATAGGAAACCATACCTAAATACACGGCCATAATCTTACGAAAAACCTGCTCATCTAGCTGTTCCAAGTTGCGATAATGGCGGATAAGACGATAAAAATCCGGCTTACCTGCCATTACGGTTGGCCGCAAAGGCGGTACATCATCCGGATCATACATATCATGCCATGGCTGCGGAGCATGATATATAGGATGTGGAAAGCTTGTAGCCAAGAAAAACATAAAAGGTGGATCAGTTGCCTTATAACCACGAATATATTCAATAGCTTTCTCAAAGCAATTAGCATCCCGCGGTGGTGCATCCATGGCATTATTCAAAAAACTATAATACCCCGGGGTTCCCTTAGCATGCACCCGAGTCGACTGGCCTCCCCCTCCCACTTTATAGACCTGTGATACCGAATCGGCAAATGCATCTGGTGCTAAACAATCATTCTTACCAGCCCAATGCACCTGATAACCGGCCTGCTTTAAATAGCGCATAGTATTGGGTTCATCGCGTTGTAATGGATGCCATAAGGTCCGGTGGCCACGCACATGGGGATACCAACCGGTCATAAAAGAACAACGTGATGGAGTACATACTGTATGCTGAACATGACATTGATCAAAACGAGTACCCTCGGCTGCTAGTCGATCAATATTAGGCGTTTTAACCAATGGATGGCCGTAGCATCCCAACACATCAGCACGCATTTCATCAGGATTGATATAAATAATATTCATAGATAGCTTTTCTATTTATCTCATGATATGTTGTACAACTTGGATTACACGATACTTATATTATACCACAGTTGTATATTCAACATGTAATTGCCTATATAGTACCATGTCAAGCACTGAAAAAAAATACGGTATACTTTATATTGCAAGGCAAACAACAAAGGAGTTTAGTACCAATGACCATCGTCGATACTCATTGCCATACGGGATTACATAAATACGAACCTGTCGAGTTTCTTCTGCATCATATGGACAATGCCAAGGTTAGTAAAGCCGTATTAATCCAGTACGGTGGCAACACCGACAATACTTATCTAGTCGACTGTCTGACTCGCTATCCAGGCCAATTAGCAGCTGCCATGATCGTTGAGCCTAACGACGACGGTACTAGTATACGGCAATGGCATGCACAAGGCCTAAGCGGTATCCGTTTACCGGTTAATTCCCGAGCGCAGGCAACTGACCCTTTAATTCAATGGCGTACTGCTGCCGAGTTAGGCCTAGTAGTCAGTGCTCCCTGCACGCCAACCGCATTATTAAGTGAGCAATTCACTGATATCCTACGTAATTTTCCCCAATTACAGATTGTCATTGAACACCTAGCTGGTATCGGTCCCAATGCCTCACCTCCTTATGACGAGTTCAAACAAGTTTTAGCCCTAGCACGCTTCCCCAATTTAACGATCAAACTCCCCGGCTTTGGAGAATTTTGTTCATTGCCCCACCCTTTTGCTGAAGTCCCCCCCTTTGCGCGTATGGCCTTAGAGGCCTTCGGTCCACAACGCATGATGTGGGGCAGTGATTATCCACCGGTCTCTTCGCGCGAAGGCTATACTAGCTCATTGCATTTTCCTTTAGCATATTTTTCTGATCTAAGTCCGACAGAACAGGCTTGGATATTTGGTCGTACTGCACTAGAAACCTGGAAATTATCTTAACATTAAGCCGGCGTAAAATAAACGTTTAAATGAAACATATCCTGTGTACTCTAATCACTTATTTAGCCATTGTACAATACCTCAATGCTGTGCCTGAAAGAGACCCCGTCCACGGCATTACGATTTCTACCCATGGCATTGGTCATGACTGGGGAAGTGATGCCATAGTGCCAACGATGGAGGAAATTCGTAGCATCGGCGCCAATTGGGTAGCCATCCACCCCTATGCACAGATTGGCGACGATGGTTCAGTACGTTTCCACCCAATCAATCCAGACACACCTCCAGACTACCTGATTCGACCAATCCAAGCAGCCCATGCCCTAGGACTAAAAATCTGCATCAAACCACATTTGGCCTACTGGAGATCTAGCTTTAGCTGGCGTGGCGAAATCAACTTTTCGGCACCTACAGACCAGGATCGCTTTTGGCAGGCTTACAAACAATGGATTATACAGCTAGCTCAGGTTTGCCATAGCGCCGATGCCTTTATCGTCGGCACTGAACTAGATCAGCTATTATATGCTGAAGATCAATGGCGGACCTTAATAGCCGCCGTACGACAACATACTGCTGCTCCTTTAAGTTATGCCGCTAATTGGTCTGACTACCAACGCGTACCCTTTTGGGATGCGCTAGATATGATTGGTATCCAAGCGTACTTTCCACTTAGCAAAAATATTAACCCAACTCCTGCCACCCTAAACGCGGCTTGGGCTCTGCGCATGAAGGCGCTACATACTTATGCCGAAAGCATGAACCGTGATATTATCTTTACTGAACTGGGATATAACCAATCTCATCTAGCACCAGTCAAACCATGGACCTACCAAGTTGATGGCGATGAAGCCCTTCCCATTCAGGAAGCCTGTATGCGAGCTGCACTCCAGGCCATTAATACCGAACCTCGTGTCATCGGTGCATTCTTGTGGAAATGGTTTCCTTTACCCCATTCGGTTGGCCATAATTTTCAGTTAGCAACACCCACTATTAAAGCTGTTATCACTGAATTTTGGGATAATAGCAAATAAAATAGACCTTGTGCAAGAATATTTATTAGCTCACTGCATGGCAAGATCACTGAACCAATAAACTCTACCTGAGCTATGATGTCCTCTTAACAACAAGCTTAAACCATACTGGACCGTAAAAGCAGCCGCCCTTGATAACCCGTCACCGCAGCTAGCCCCCCCATACCCCCACCGATTAACGCGGTTAGTACTAATACCAAAACTGGCATAGGAAGAGCTGCCAAAGCAGCTAAACGTGCCGTTAAAATGCCTTCAGAAACCAGATGCGTATACAGCGGCACCATCAGCCACCATGCTCCTACCCCTAGTAAACCCAATCCCCATGCACCCCAAACGGACTCCGCCCGCCAAGCGCCTATGAAAAATGCCCCTACGAGCATCAGCCACCATGGTCCCAGCAAGCCACTAATACCGGTCAAAATAAGACTCAAGACTATACTCATTGATTACCTTCTAATACCCAATGTGCTTCTAGACGCTCATCATCCATATCTAATTCTCGTAGAAATATCAACTCGGCTAATTCGCCACGGCTCCAAGTTTCAATAAAATCATCATAGCGTCGACTGCCTGGATTCCCCGACTGTCCTCCCGGGTAAATACCCCAACCCCGCACCTGAGAGCCAAGTTCCACAACCATACGCCAAGATGGTCCATTTACTCGTCCCGTTGCATTAACGACCTTAGTTCCTCCCCCCACCATCAGTACTTTACTACTTAATCCTGGCAAACCCAACAAGTGTCTCACCCGTGTTCCCTTTACCATTCCCCACTTCCAGGACTCACCCCATGGGCCATATTGCCTTTGTAATGTACTCCACGCCGTAAAGAAAGCCCCTTGTATTAGACGCATACAGTCTTCAACCACCACCGTTTGTTGGTCATCAAACCAAACACTATGTGGCTCCTCTTTTATCAATTGCACCGTTCGTGGTGCAGTTGGGTATTCTCCTGCTAGACCAAATTCATCTTGCCAGATATTCCTGTATATGCACTCCCACCAAGCATCAAAAAGAGTAGGAGATAATTTATCAGCATCGTACATAAAGTCCCATCCTGCCAAAGCCGTAACCGCTTGCTGTTGTTCTTGAGTTAATATTTCTCGCTCAAGAGCATCCAGCAGTATTGGCAATAGCTCTACCGCTAAGAGATGTTTATTGTCCAACTGCAGAGTCTTAAAATCTTCTGGGGTTATATTTTCCATGGCACCGAGTTGCTGATTAAGGCGTTTGCCCCGGTAATAAGCATAACGCCAACTCCACGGATATGGGTACGATGCTGTTGTAGGATGTTGATTAGCCGACGCCACAAAACCAGCGGGTGGATTTATACTATGTGGATTCTGCTGCTGTGGAATCCATCCTTGCCAAGCATGTAACGGATCTGATCCATCTCCAACAAACATGCCCTGCCCCCTCCACTTTGCCGGTAAAAGTCCTTGGTGCCACACCGCAATATCTCCCTGCCGATCGGCAAATACAAAATTTTGTGCAGGGCATATAAAATCGGCTATAGCAGTTATAAATTCGTCATAATCTGCCGCCCGATTAGTTTTATAAAGAACACCAATCTCGTCGCTTGGTTCATGTCCAATCCAACGTACGGCCAAGCCAGGTGGCACATTTCCTTGCAACGGCGGATTAGCGCTTAAACTTTTTTTTAAATCATGCCAAACCACTGGCCCATGATGGGTATATAACACCGTATCTGCGACACTTGCGGCACCACGTACCTGAATCTTCTCAACAACACGCCGTACCGGTCGCCATGCGTCATCATAGCGATACCGACGCAGATTTTCATCCTCAAAGTCAATCTTATACCAATCTAGTACATCATCACCTCCATTAGTAACTCCCCAAGCAATCTCTTCATTAAAGCCAATTACCACGCCAGGTATCCCAGGAATCGAAACGCCATAGGTATTTACACCGGAAGCTTGCAGCTGAATTTCATACCAAAAAGAGGGCAATAATAACTGTAAATGCGGATCATTGGCTAGTAACGGATAACCAGCAGCTGTTTTTCTAGCGGCAACAGCCCAGTTATTAGAACCGACCTCCCCTCCATACATTGGCATCAAGCTTTGCTGGGATTCTAAATACGGCACGTACGGGATAGCTGGAACAATACAATTCAAAGGCTCAAAATCCCATTGCGTATCAGCCGGAATGACCGGTACTGCCCCCTGAATAAAAGCGGGAAATAACTCATCTATAGTCTGTTGGCCATAAACAGCAGCGATCTGACTCAAAGCTAAATCACTGCTGTAACCGGTTAGATTCCATGCCATATATTTTACCAATAGAGCACAATGAAGCGGCGTCCAGCTCTCTGGTGCATAATCTAACAACTTATATTCTAATGGATAAGCAGCCGGGTCCAATGATTCAATATAAGCATTAATGCCAGCACTATAAGCCTGAATAACAGACCAAGTTTTTGGACTACGACGCATTTTTTCTACTGCTTTTTGAGCCCCGTAAACAAGCCCCATACGACGTTGAAAACGATCAAAATCCAGTACTTTAGATCCGAAGATTTCGGCCAAACGGCCGGACACAAGACGACTTTGAAAGTCCATTTGCCATAAACGATCACGGGCCGTGACATAGCCCTGAGCAAAATAAAGATCATCATCATCTGCAGCAAAAAGATGGGGCACACCTCGTGTATCAAATACTACATCAACCTGTCCGTGTAATGTTTTTATAAATACACTAGTCTTTGTATCCATTTTATCTGTTTCGACATTTTGCCAAACACCAATAAAGGGATGCAATACTTTTCCTAAAGGAGGAAATGAACCTATCTTTGTACTTAGTACTATTACTAATGACATCAACAAAATAGTACTAAATGCAAATTTTATTTTTTGCATTCTACACAATCCATTTTCTATTTTTAATAGATAATCTTATCGTCCAAATCAATACCTATAATAAATTACGTACAAGACCTTATTATTTTTAATTAAAGGATCAACTCGGTAATGCAACCATTATTTATACGTTTTTTCTATTACAGCAGCATTGCCACTCTATTTTTTCTTAGCTATCCTCAACACAGTTATGCATGCGGTGGATTTTTTTGCAGATCCTTTCCTGTTAATCAAGTTAACGAGCGCATTCTTTTTGTTAAAGATGAAGATACCATTACTACCCATGTGCAAATTCAATACAACGGTAGTGCTTCAGACTTTGCTTGGATTTTGCCTGTACCTGCAGTACCTGAATTATCTATCAGCCATAATGATCTATTTACCCAACTACAATTTGCAACAGAGCCAACATTCATACTGAATTACCAAGAAGGTGACGAATGTAATCCATTCTTTTCACTGTTTCCTCCCTTCTTAGAAACCGTCCTTAGAACTGAAGAAGACGGCGTCCAAGTTATCTCTGCCGAGCAAATTGGCCCTTACGATACCGTCCTTATCACCGCTGAAGATCCTGATGCTGTTATCCAATGGCTAGAAGAAAACGAATATAACTTAGATGCATTAGGTGCCAACTTATTACGTCCCTATGTTGAAGCCGGTATGTATTTCCTAGCCTTGCGCCTAGCCCCCGATCGTGATTTGGGTGATTTACAACCTATTGGCCTTACCTATGCCGCTAGCCAGCCTGGAATCCCGATTCGTTTAACAGCGGTTGCCACACAACCTAATATGGGTGTTCTAGTCTGGATTTTAGGCGAGGAACGTGCCATTCCACAAAATTATCTACACGTTCAGATTAACGAAGCACAAATCGATTGGTTCAATGGTGGTTTTAATTACAATGACATAGTTACGGAAGCTGCAAATGAAGCAGACGGCCAAGCCTTTGTCACGGACTATGCCGGCTCTAGTAAAATTATGGCGCAACGTCTTTTCACAGAAGATCGTTATACATTAAGAGGCCTTTCTGAAATCACTGATCCATCTCGTTTTATCAATGCTTTACTAGAGCGCGGCTTCCCCCGTGATGCTCAAATGCAAACCCTTTTACGTCGTTATATCCCAATGCCATCTCAAGTATTAACAGAAGGTGTATTACAGGTTGTATTTGGTGGAGATAAGAAAGCCTTCCAACAAGCTGTCGACGATAGTACATTACAGGGCATTGCTGAGTTTTCATTCTATAACAATATCAATGCTTATGAAGAATGGCTTGGCCCGTACGAATTTGATCCAGAAGATTTAATCTTAGCCATTGAAAACATCATCGTTACTCCACTGCGTGAGACTCAAGCACTTTTTGACACTCATCCTTACCTGACTCGTTTATATACTACTCTCTCCGCCGAGGAAATGACCTTAGATCCACTGTTTGCTTTTAATCCAGACCTACCAGAGGTAAGCAATATCCGCAATGCCAAGGCCCATTTTGAATGTCCTGATAATGAAGAGCCATTACCGCAAGATATTGTCCTAGTCATTACCTTAAAAGATGGTCGGATAATCCGTACCAATCCTTTTGCTGACGTTGGTCCTATGCCATTGCCACGTCCTTTTGAAGCAGCCGCCGGAATCATCGAACAAATGGATACTAGCGGGCCACCAACCGTACTAGTACGGGCAACTGCCATTAACAGCCCAACATCGACTATTGGAGAGACACCAAGTGAATTCTCTTTGAGTGAAAATTTTCCCAACCCATTCAATGCAGAAACAAATTTTTCTTTTTCCGTACCTACAACAGCCGCAAACACTCGCGTTTCTTTGAAGATCTACAACCTTCTGGGGCAAGCTATTCGTACTATCTGGTCTGCTACTGCACAACCAGGTACGTATCGATTCACCTGGGATGGTCGCAATGCCCAGAACATTGACGTCACTAGCGGAGTATATCTTTATCGTCTAGAGGGAAATCAGGTAGAATTAACGCGCAAGCTCTTACTCTTACGCTAAAGCTGGAAGCCAATTAGTAAAAATTGTTTAGCATTGTGCACCGCGCCCTTCACCACCAAAATTCGCTAGGCGCTCTTCTTTACTAACCATGCTGCAATGTGCAGGCTTATAATGAAATTGTAAAGCTCGACGTGATCGCTTTGACCGATTACATGGACTACCGTGATGTACCATACCGTGCCAAAGTAGACAACCACCTGCTGCTAACGGCACCGCTACAGCGCGTTCCTTTACCACGTCGCTATCACAAATCTGCCAATCACGAACTGAGAAGTGATTTACGGGACCTTCGCGATGGGTACCAGGCATAATATATAGACACGCATTTTCAACTGTTACCTCATCTAATGCGATCCATACACCAATTACCATAGTTCCTAGTGGAAAATCAAAATACGCACAATCCTGATGCCATGGTTTTTCTCGTCCTCCAGGACCTTTAAGTAATGCCATTTCCTGAAATAGCAGTGGCTTGTCCTCCATTAAACGCTCTAATAAGCCCAAAAGGCCAACATCATTAGCTAGCGCGTTAAGGCCGGTATCATACTCAGTAAAATTCATCAGTTTACGCACTAATAGGCGTCTCTCTTTAGCACTTAATGTAGCCGCATACTCTTTACTAACACCAGGCTCTAACTGGACATGACGGAAACTGGGGTCAACCCCATCAATTAGAGCATTTATCCCCACTCGAGCGGCTTCTACCTCCTCATTATTAAAAAGTTTATCAATAACCAGATAGCCTTGTTCATAAAAAAACGTCCTCTCTTCGGCACCAATATGCTCAAGACTTTCCAGACGCTGGACCGAAGCATTAGCCGTATATAAATCTTCGGCATAAATAGCTGCAGCACTACCATTATCCGCCTCAAAAACAGCTGATGTTGTTGTCTCGTTCATGGCAAAATTATTTTCTTTGAAAAGCCGTAAATAAAATCTTCTAAACCTCTTAAAAACAATGCCCAGACCCAGTGCATTAAGCCATGTAAATGACACTAGTATATAATTCTTAATGGATGCTATTTACTAGCTAAAAAAATATCCACAATTAGGTTATACATGCATAACAGCGTAGTCATACCTAGATCTTTTCTAAGCGAGTGAGCAAGCGCTCATAAATCATTTCCAAGACTTCATAGTTTACAATTTTTTGCCCCCCAGCATCGACTACATAGAACGCATCTAGTGCCCGTGCAGCGGCAGTAGATACTATTGCCATATGTATATCCAAGTCTAATTCGCCTAATTCGTGGGTAATCGTATATAATAACCCAGCATCATCCTGAACATTAGTATCAATTACGGTATAACGATCTGACACCTCGTTTTCAATGCTAACTTCAGGGGCCTTTATCAACACCGTTGTCTTGCGCCGATTCCACGGTTTTGAATAGTTAGCAAAGAGCTCCTTAGCTTTTTTTTGGCCACTGATTACAAGCTCCAATTGATCCCTTAAACGTTGTTGCTTGCTCTCCGGCAATTGTGGTGAGCCATCTACATCGGTCACCTGAAACACATCCAGCACTAATTCATCATCGCGAGTATGGACATCAGCACGCAGAATATTGATATCATTGACCGCCAATACACCACATATCTTGGCTAATAACTGACGTTGATCGCGGGTAATAACAAGAATCTCAGTATAATCTTGAACATCAACAAAATCCACTTCTAACAGGCCATCTCCCAGTTTTTCTATTTGCTCCAAATGGTGCTCAATCTGACCATACTGATTGGCCACTAGGTAACGCGGCGGCAATAAACGAATATGCTGGCGAAATGTCTCAAGTCGATGCTCAGGCCAATGTCCTTCTACCTGGTCTAAATATGCGGCCAATAATTTCCCAGCATGGTGTTGCTCCTCTAAAGCCTTCAAACCCGACTCTAATTGGGTCCTTGTTTTGGCATAGACTTCACGTAATAGCGCATCCTGCCATTCACTCCAAGCCTCAGTAGCCACTGCCGATAAATCTGCATACGATAAAAGATATAGCGATCGAAGCCAGTCATGTTTGTCAAAAATCCTAGCAAATTCAGCAATCATCTTGTGATCATCTAGATCACGCCGTTGCGATATAATGACCATATCTTGATGATGCTCGACCAAAAAAAGCACATAATTTCGCTCTTCTTCCGACAAATCCAGACGGTTCAGTAAAGTCTGCGTCATTGCGATACCACAGGCAATGTGGTCATCACGTTTTGATTTACCTACATCGTGCAAAAGGACAGCTAAAAAGACTAGATCGTGGCGCTCTATTTCTTCATATGTACGTTTTAATACGCCATCCTTTTGTTGGCTTACTGCTTCTATATTTTCCAAAGCCAACAAGGTATGTTCATCAACCGTATATAAATGATAGGCATCGTATTGTACTAGACAGGTAAGCGCACCAAACTCGGGAAGATAAGCGCCCAAAACTCCCAGATCATGCATCGTTCTTAATGTTCGTGCTTTATTTTTTTTGCATTTTAACAATTGCATAAAAACATCTCGAGCGGCTGCCGAGACCAGTAGTTCATCATCAATCAGATAAAGCGACGCACGGATTGCCCTTTGCGCCTGCTCACTAAATGTGAGCCTTTTGGTATGAGCCAGATAAAAAACTTTTAGCAATCGCAGTGGCTCTGCAATAAAGTACCGCTCCCATTCAGGCAAATAGATCGATTCATTGACTACAACCACCCCTGGCTCAATAACCATCTGCCGTCCAGGCTTGCGACTCTGCATCACTATTACATTGAAAATCATGTCAACAAGATGGAACACCGTTCGGGCATGCGAGTAGTAATCATGAATAAAATGTTCTGCTGCCGCTTGTAAATCTTCACCATCATACCCTAGGCTTTGGGCTACACCTGGTTTTAATTCATGACTCAACACATCATGCTTACGTCCAACTGAAAAATGCAATTCATGGCGTATGCGCCAAAAAAAATCGCGCGCTGCCTGTAAGCTCGCTTCTTCCTTTTTACTGAGGTATTGAGCTTGGACCGAGGTTAGTTGATTCGTCTTCTGCTGTGCTTTGAGCGCCCACTCCAAAGCATGTATTTCGCGTAATCCCCCAGGACTTTCCTTCACACTAGGTTCAAGCAATTGGACAGAACCGCTGTGCCGTGACCGTGTTTGGCGCCATTTTAACAGCAACGAAAAGGTTGACTTAGGCAATTGGCTCAGAAATTTTTGAAGGAATTTTTCATAGAATTTGGTATCGCCAGCCAACAAACGTCCATCCAGCATCGCGGTACAAGATTCCAAATCCTCACGCCCCATCTTGATACTTTCAGTCACAGTACGACTGCTATGACCAACATCAAAGCCCAGATCCCACAACGGATGTAAAACGCCGCTAATCAAGGCTTCATCCTGATCCTTTTCACTAGCAAAAAGAAAGAGTAAATCAACATCTGATCGCGGCCCCATTTCGGCACGCCCATAGCCTCCCAAGGCCACCAGAGCATGAAGTCCTTGACTAGTGTTAACCACCTGCCGGTACGCTCCCAACACCACATCATCCATCAGAGCACTAATATTTTGGGCCGTTACCAAACCACTAGCGCCATGGGCATGTGCCTGCCGTACTAGGCCCAAGCGATTTTTCCAATAATTACGAAAAAGAGGCGCCACTGCCGCCGTATCAGAGTTCTCTAATGTGGCAAATAATGCAGCTTGGTTATCAATACTTTCCATACTATGAAATCTTTGACGACGTAGGGCTATTTCTCGGCTTACTCGATTTTTTCTTAACTACTACTTTTTTCTTTTTAGAAACCGTCGAGACACTGTTTTTACTAGCTACTTGCCTAACTCTTTTTCCTTTGGCCTTGGGCTTTCTATTTTTTTCCTCTGTACCAAAGATAATCTGATATACCTCATCAAAATATTCTACCAATCTGAAATCCATCTGTGCCCGAATAAGCTCTGGCACTTCTTCCAAGTCTCTTTCATTACGCGCCGGTAGAATCACTGTACGAATGCCAGCACGTTGAGCCGCTAAGACCTTGTCACGTATACCTCCCACCGGCAAAACCCGTCCACGTAAGGTGATTTCTCCAGTCATAGCTACAGCACTCTTAACTTTTTTTCCGGTAAATAACGAGGTTAACCCTAGCGCTATAGCGACGCCAGCGGATGGACCTTCCTTGGGGGTAGCTCCAGCCGGTACATGCAGGTGGATATCAACATCAGTAAAATCTTCTGGATCAATTTCCCATTCTGTAGCACGCGATTGTAAATAGGAAAGTGCCGTTTGTGCAGATTCCTGCATTACATCACCCAGTTGGCCGGTTAAAATCAATTTTTTATTGCCCCGCATCCGAGTCGCTTCAATAAAAAGGATCTCACCTCCCACTGCCGTTGCCGCTAAACCTGTAACGACACCAACTTCGGCTTGACGTCTAGCAACTTCAGGAAAAAAGACGACTGGCCCCAAAAACTCCTCCAAATTCTTTTTTGTTACTTTTAATTTAACCCGTCTTCCTTCCACAAAGCGCCGAGCCGACTTGCGACAAATAGCTCCCAACTGGCGTTCTAACTGGCGTACTCCAGCTTCACGTGTATATTCACCAACCAGCCGATTTATTACCCCTGATTCCAGATATACTTTACCTGTTTTAAGACCGTGTTCCATTTGTTGACGTGGCCATAAATGGCGTTTCGCAATCTCTCGTTTTTCATTCGGTGTATATCCAGGTAAGGCTATTTCTTCCATCCGATCCCGTAAGGCGGGTGGAATTGGCGTCATCAGATTGGCCGTTGTAATAAATAGGACCTTGGATAAATCATAAGGCACATCCAGATAATGATCGGCAAAGGTGTTGTTTTGTTCTGGATCTAAAACTTCAAGCAAGGCAGCAGCTGGATCGCCACGAAAATCGGCTCCAACCTTATCAATCTCATCCAACATAAAAACCGGATTATTAGCACCGGCTTTGCGTAATCCTTGAATAATCCGGCCAGGCAAAGCTCCAATATAGGTACGCCGATGGCCACGAATCTCAGCCTCATCATGCACACCTCCTAACGAAATACGTACAAATTTTCGTCCTAAAGCCCGAGCAATTGATCGCCCCAACGAAGTTTTTCCTACACCAGGAGGACCAACAAAACACAAAATAGGTCCCCGTGATTCTGGTCTTAAACGTCGTACAGCTAAATATTCTAGAATCCGTTCTTTGACCTTTTCTAGGCCATAATGATCATCATTCAAGACCTGCGCTGCCACCTTTAAATCCAGGTGATCCTTAGTAGATACTTCCCAAGGTAAGGTTAACAACCAGTCCAAATACGTACGTGACACAGAATACTCGGGGGCTCCTACCGGCATTTGCTCTAAACGGGTTAATTCACGTTCGGCCGCTTCGCGTGCATCAACGGGCAACTGTATCTGCTCTAGTTGACCACGTAACTCTTCAACCTCAGCCATCAATGGATCATTAGCACCCAATTCCTGTTGAATATGCTTAAGCTGTTCACGTAGATAGTATTCTCGTTGTGACTTACCTAATTTTTCCTGTACTTGATTTTGAATACCTACCCCGACCTCAAGAATTTCTTGTTCACGCCCTAATAAGGTAGTGAGAAATTCAAGGCGACTGCCAATATCAAGCAACTCAAGAACTTTCTGCTTTTCTTCTACCGGCAGTTCAAGATCATAGGCAACAAAATCAGCCAAGCGCCCCGGATGGTCGATATTCATCACCACCACTTGTAGTTCATCAGGTAATTGCGGATTCAATTCGACAATCGTGCGAAATTGCTGCAACACGGTACGTCCCAATGCTTCAACTGCAGTGGACTGCATATCTCCTTCATCGTCCAAACAGCGTATCTTAGCCCGCATATTGGGATTTTCTTGGGTAATTTCTTCTAATGCTATGCGGGCTAGTCCCTGAACAATCAACCGTACACTACCATCGGGCATGCGCCACAAACGATGAATCTTAGCTACCGTCCCAACGTTAAAAAGATCTTTCTCATTGGGCTCTTCCACGTTCATATCTTTTTGGGCAAAAATTCCGATTAAACTATCGTTTTCAACCGCTGTATCCAAAACACGCAAAGATCGCTGTCGAGAAGCCGTCAATTGATGTGGCATATAGGGATAAACCACCGTATTACGAATTGGAAAAATTCCTATTTCATCAGGAATCGGCGTTTCGTCATTTTCCACAAGTTGTAGCTCAGAGTCGTTCAATAGAACCTCATTTCTCCTTCTGTACCCTTAATTAATAGTGCAATTTTCATAATCTAAACTAGCAGGCTGGAAAATTTTATCCAGGCTGAAAAGACTCTGGGTATTCATGCTAGCCATGCAAAATAGAGTATAGCTTCGCTTGACAAGTGTCAAGATACATATAGTATAAGGTTCAGTATAAGTTATTCCTCTTTGAAAGAAGGTGTATTTGAACGACATCCCGACAACGGCACGACAGGAAAAAGCACTGTTAGTCGGTGTTTCTCTAAACGACATCCCACCTTGGGAAGCAGAAGAATCTCTGGGTGAATTATCCCGTCTTGCTTATACTGCAACGCTGTATGAAGCGGACCGGGTCTTGCAAAATCGTCAACGCCCTGATCCCGCTTATTACATAGGTAAAGGCAAAGCTGAAGAGATCAAGCAACAAGCAGACGCGTTGAAAGTCGATTTAGTTATTTTTGATAATGACCTTTCGCCGGCCCAGATGCGTAATTTAGAAATCCTGATGGATCGCCGAGTGATTGACCGTAGCGCCATTATCCTAGATATATTTGCTCAACATGCTAGAACTCGCACGGCACAAATCCAAGTAGAATTAGCTCAATTAAATTACCTGTTACCCCGTTTGACACGCCAGTGGACTCACCTCTCACGTCAGGCCGGTGGTGGTGCCATCCGTGGTATGGGAGCCGCCGGTGTACGTGGTCCCGGTGAAACTCAATTAGAAACAGATCGACGTATGATCCGTCGTAATATCCGTGAACTGAGTATAAAACTCAAACGTATAGATGGCCAATTAGCAACAAGTCGAAAAAACCGTCATGACATTTTCAAAGTATCACTAGTCGGTTATACCAATGCGGGAAAATCCACGCTTATGCGTCATCTTTCCGGCGCTCAAGTTATAGTCCAAGACCAACTCTTTGCTACTCTAGATTCTACTACTCGCCGTGTAGCAATAGACAATAACCGTCAGATTTTGCTCACCGACACCGTCGGTTTTATTAAAAGATTGCCGCATCATCTATTTGCCTCTTTCCGTGCTACACTAGAAGAAACAGTAGAAGCCGACTTATTACTCCATATCGTCGACCTAAGCCATCCACATTACGTCGCCCATATCGAAACAGTAAAAAATGTATTACGCGACCTAGGAGTGGAAGACAAGCCCGTCTTATTGGTTTATAACAAGATCGATCGCATTGATCCTGAGGAACAGGATCAACTAGCCCAAAGCTATGCCCGTCAATCCGATGTTGTAGCCCTTTCAGCCCATAGTGGTATTGGTATCGACCAATTAAAAGAAAAACTTCTCTATTACAGTACGAAAGATGAGATTACTCTTAATTTGCTTATGCCCCAAGAAGAAGGTCGTCTACTAGCCCAACTACGTTCTCGTGCTGAAATTTTAGATGAAATTTATATAGAAAATAACATCCAAATGCGGATCCGTCTCGATCATAGCTGGGCTGCCCGTTGGCAATTAGAGCGCTTTACCCAACAAGGTACTTTATAATCTTTTTGTTATTCTTTTAAATAACCCCGTATCACCGCTTCTTCCACCAGCGTCTTGGCATAATCCCATAGCGCCGGTGCCCCTGCAGCCATATGACTATTATAGGAAAGCACTTGTTCTTTGCTTATTGCATGCTTAACCCAAGCGCTACCATCGCCATGAAAGTTTAGCAACATAGGTTGTAAGCGATCTAATGCTGCCGCATAACACGCTTCCGGAGTCTGCCGCGCCTCAAACTCATCCCATGCCGCCCGCAGATCCTTGGCCTGCTCAGCCGGCAATAGATTAAACAGACGGTTAGCCGCTAGCATTTCACGTTCCACCTTATCTTTGTGTGCAGCGGTATCGTAGGCAAAAGTATCACCAGCATCAATCTCTACAATATCATGGACCAACAACATTTTCAGAACCTGCATTAAATCCACTTCTACCGTAGCATACTCTGCTAGTATTACCGCCATAATTGCTAAATGCCACGAATGCTCAGCATCGTTCTCCCGCCGCTTATCTGCTAGCAGTACTGTCTGCCGCAAGACCTGCTTTAGCTTATCTATTTCAAGGATAAATTGTAATTGTTGGGCAAGACGCTCAAAACACATACGGCATAGCTCCTAGTTAACAGTTTCCAGCAGTACAAACGACCGTCTCCACACTAAATATGAAAAAAGCGGCGTTCACACCAAATGTTGTATGAACTTTATTCAATAAGACCATCAATAGCTAGGTTTATCCATTGTACTATAAATTTTCAATGCCAATAAAGCTTTATCCCCACCCCTGTTACCAACAAAAATCATAGGAACAATATCAGCACAAACTATATGTCATATGGATTAAAAAAACACTGAAAAAACTTATTTTTTACTTTACTAATGTCATTTTACCCACGCGCATTTCTGTACCCACCTGCACGTGATAAAAATACACCCCACCAGCAACATGATAACCCGTACTATTACGGCCATCCCATTCTACTGTATAGCTTCCAGCAGCTTTTGCTTCTTGCAATAATACTCTGATTTTTTGGCCAGCCACATTATAAACAGTTACCTTAACCGATGCCAATAAATGTTCCAAAAATGGCACCCTAAATGGGATGGTTGTAGTCGGATTAAAAGGGTTAGGAAAATTCTGTCCTAACACAAAACCACGCGGCACAGACATCGAGACCGCTTCATGCCAAGGAGTTACAGCTAGCTTTTCATAAGATGAACTCATTAAGGTACCTGCCTCCACTTTTAGGGATACAGGCAAACCGTCTCGACTTAAGCGCGTTCTGAAACGCAGTAATTCCCCATCACCATAAGCAAACCATTCTTTACCTCGTCGCGCCGCGGCAACCTCAATACGTCCCGGTTGATAGTCTAAGTGGCGTGAATAACCACGTTTATTATCATTAAATACTGCTCCAGCTTTAATGCGGCGCTCATCTCCTAATAATTCCAATTCATCTGGATCATAACTAAGTACCAATCCATACCCTGCAAGATCTAGCAGATCACGCGCCATTACTACCCATTCGACTTCCTCGCCCTGTTGCCATGCTCCAGGAAATTCAGACGCCACGACTTCAACACTAGCATTTATATTTCCACCTATAATTGGCTTAAAAACAGGCGGTGCGCCAAATCCCGTACTATTACTGATATTTGAGGCCGCAACAGTAAGATCATCAACACCAACACGCGCATCATTGTTTAAATCCGCTTGTTCAAAAAATGCCTGGTTAGTATCCGTCCCCCAAGCTGCATCGAGTGCATTGATATCATCCTCGTCAATTTCGTTGTCTTCATTCACGTCACCCGCAGCCAGTTCACTACCAGCCTGCCCCAGCAAAAACGAAGGTTCACCACGTATATTAGACGAAAAAAAACCTTGGGCACTAGTTAGGTTTAGTGTTTCACCGTTACGAATTATCAAGGTATCGGTACGCCCACTCAAATGACTGCTATCCTTAACCGTAAGCACATAACGCCCCGCCGGAATATCTATTAGTGTTAAATCGCCAGCACTCGTAGTTTGTACCTCTACCGTATCAGTCGTAGCCGTTACAGCATCATTACTTGCCCTATAAATAGTATCGCTAATATCCATAGTACTTCCCGGCAGGCGCAGATGCACATCTAAGGCAGTAGTATGATCACCATTACCTATTGGCGGTGTCCTTCCCTCCAAACGCACATTAGCCACTAGGCGACCACGTGCTAAAGGTTCCACTGTGGCTTGCTGAATAGACATCCCCGTACTTTTCTTTAAGGGAACAGAAGCTCCAACAATGGTCATTGCTGTTTCGGAATCTTCAAACACCATCGTATGCAATGCATTCAAATTACTAAGGACAATCAATTGAAACGAAGCTAGTCGTGCCGGATTTCCTATAGTACCAAGAACTTCGCCACCGGTTTGGCTTTTAGAAAAACGAATCTGCGTGCCTATTGTCCTATTTTCTACTACGGTACCGCTAGTAAATACTGCACCTAAATCAGTAAACGGCTGGCTTGAATTTACTACCGTAAAAAGATTCGTCCCCAAATCCAATACTACCGAGATTAATTCGGTAGCTCCACCTCCCGATTGAACTAATACTTCAAACGTTAGCGTATCGCCAACACTAGCCAAAACCTTACTCGGGCTAAGCTGTAAGTTGGGATTGGTCCCATTATTAGATTTAACCACTAAGGTATTGGATGCCTGACTTACTGGAACAGTAGTATTATCTGAAAAAGTAGCATCACCATTAATACCAGCATAAATAAAATAACTACCTTCCGGCAAGGTAAAGGTACTGGTGAATGTATCCCAGACAAAACCATTGCTACTGCTTTCACGAATTGTAGTTAATGTACCACTAGCAGTACCATCATGACTGTTGATAAGATAAGTATCATCCATTCCACCACTACCCCAAAGGTTCTCTTCTAAACTTTGTAATGTTGTGCGTTCGCCTACACGCGATGCATATAAACGGATATAGGCATCATCGGTACTGGAACCATCATCAACCATATAATCGTCCCATTCCAACCGTAGCAGATCCCCCTGAGAGATATCAGGCATACGCGTCTTAAGCAGGATATGTGGCGTATGAGTAATCACTAATGAACCACCACGCCCCACCGTGGTATTGGTCCCATCAGTAATCACTGCATAAATCCATACCTGTTGTCCCGTCTGTGGTACTTGATTAGGCGGATTACGCAAGTCCCATACATACATATCACTGGCATTATCGCCGTCCTCAGTCAAACCACTAACAATCAACCGGGTATTCGCATCGCCAGTTAAAGATGTGCTAGCTGCGCCGCTATCCGTAGCATGATCTGTAACAGCAGGATCATCCGTCGTAAAATAAAGACTGATGGTCGCATTATCATCTAGATCCTTATCTCCCGGACCTTTTTGCCATTGTACAGTATAATTTGGTTGGGAGCCTGAATTAATGCGGCGTTGGGTATCGAGGGCCGGTTCGTAAAAAACAAAGGATGGAGAATGTTTTACGGTCAATGCGACTTCACTTTCCCCCACAGTAGTATTGAGCGAATCGGTTGCTACCGCATATAGAAAGTATACCCCCTCAGCAATCAACGGATTGCTGATATCCCAGGAAAATTCAGTATCACGACTAGTCAACGAAGTTGATGATGTAATTGCTGTTGCACGCATACCGCTAAGACTTTTCCCTAGTACAAAACTCTGCGTCGGATAGGTACCAGTAGGTGATACAGAGCGAATACCACTAACTGCAGCATAAAACAGCTGTACTCGAGCATCACTATCGTAATCGACTACGCTAAAGTCTAGATCATAAGGATTAGCTTGTAGACCGGTACGTACACCACTATCAACCGTCTCAGTAATAATGGGATCAATTTGTTGTATCACGGGTGCATGCTGCAAAGTAATAGCGCCAGGACTTACTGCAGATACCGGTGGATTTTTACCATCATCAGCAACCAGATAAAGATAATAAGTACCACTCTTAACCTTTAGAATTGATGCAAATAACGCAGAACTTTGCAATGCTGCAGGTGGATCATCCCAAGTATACAGCTGGTTTGTTCCCTCAGTCAGATCATCTGTACCAGCGGCATTATTAGCACTAACATCATTCTCATCAGCAATCAAAGTACCAAAGATGCGGATATCCTGTACACTTTTGAGATTATTGCTCGGATAAACATAAAAAGCCGCCTGTAAACTACTATTCAAGTCGTCATCGCCATCGCTCAGATCATAGCGAATATCAAATGAGGTATTTACGGTATCGTTATTACCATCCGGATCACTAATTGCTACACTAGGCATACTACTAGTACCTACAATATCTATATCTGCTCCCAGCATAAAGAAGGAACCAACACCAACAAAGGAACCTGTTGGATCTGCACCCACCCGTACACTACGTGCCCCTAGACCAGTTCCCGCGGCACTAGCCGTGCTATTGGTAACCACTTGCAAATTCGTTGAAGAATCACTGCCTAATACATTTAATTTAAGCAATAAACCAATCTTATCATCATCGTCACCCCATTCATTCCCAGAACTGCTATCTTCATTATTTAAGCTTTCAAAAAATTTATCATCATCAGCCAAGGTCGTGCCAACGGTTTCCCAATCTCCGGCGAGAAAACCATCTGCATTAGTGGCCGTACTGCCTAACCCTGCCCCATTATCCGGGTCAGCGACATGGACATATACCGGATTATCCGTAATCTCCGTTACCACGGTTTGCGGATTGACCGGAACATAGGTTAAATCATATTGGTATCCACCAACTGGAACAGATTGATCCGCAGTACTAACTGCACGCCCCAATACTTTGAAATAAGCATGGTGATTGACATTAGTAATACCATCAATACCGAGTCCTTCTGCTGTCCCCCCCGCAAAACCCAGATAGATATTATCGCTATTCGGATGCCAGCCTAGGCTCGGACTTAACAAAAACACATCACTATTGGCAATTCCATCATGTGTATCTGTTCCATCTGAATCTTCATCAGCAATACGCTCAGGTAATGTCCATGAAGCACCATTATAACGGGCATAATACAAATCATGCTCACCACTACTGCTATAGCCAGCACTGAAAGCAATATGCATATCACCATGGTCCTCCGGCCTAGTATCTACTACCGCCGCAACACGCTCTGTTAATTCCCAATCAAGTTCCACATTATACGTCTTATTACCATCAGCAAATAGACCTGTGTTCCATACGGACGTAGAACTGCCCCAACTAAGATTTGTACCTA
>JACLAC010009607.1_pt1 | contig 28334 bp, 18 predicted proteins | sample 8027881 | NCBI WGS metagenome assembly JACLAC01 (sample SAMN15725517, study PRJNA655200) | protist metagenome | isolation source: fluorescence activated cell sorting (FACS) single amplified genomes of... | place: Spain: Blaines Bay Microbial Observatory, Mediterranean Sea | collected 2016-01-19 | reverse complement strand
AATCCCCGATTCCAGTATGCCAATCAATTATGGTGACTCGCTTGCTACCCTTTAAGTGTGTATGCAATATTTTTTGTAGCGTATCGTTAGACCACTCGGGGCTGCGTCCACCAAAACCAATACCATCGGCGTGATGGTATTGCCCGCGCGAAATTTCATTAAGCAGTTTGGATGAGCCGGCACTCAATAGCAGTTTGCCAAGCCCAAGCATAATTTTAGTAAAGCGCGGGCCGCGAGCGTTGGAGCTGCGTAAAAGGTCTTGAACGGGTTGGGTTAGATCTGTCTCTAGAGGCTTTTTTTGATGGTCGATGAAATTGCGATTGAGGTCGACATTATTCTCTGTGGTCCGGCTGCAATGTGCCCAGCCAAAGGGGTTGATTGCGTGAATAAGGAGTATTGCTGTTGAGGACGTTAGTGGCCGGCGGGCTTTCAGGCAGGCTAGCTGTATTGCCGCACCAGTATAACTCTCTGGTCCATGTGTTCCGCAAATCATAATGATGACATTGGAGGCATGGCGTGGACCCAACCATGCAGTATCGGTGAATAGCGCAGCGCCATCAGGGCAACGCGCTAAAGGATGTTTGAATGATTCAATAATCGCACCGGCTGCATTGGCTTCGCTGAGAAATTGCTCGCGCGCGGTTTCATAGCTATCGCTAAATACGGAAAGTGGGTGTTGAGGCTTATCTATCATCGGGAGTCGCTTTGTTTTTGGTGCGTTTACATCATGACGGAAGTCTATTATTATACATATGTATAATTAATGCAAATGGCGGAAAATTCAATGTCTGACGATTTAAAAAGTACCCACGCTCGCTCGGCTGGGCGTCCTAAGGCTGATGATCAATCTGATCGGGCATCTGATTTGATTGAGTCTGCTATTGAAATGGTTGCAGAGGGCGGTTTTGATTCGCTTAATATGCGGCAAGTCGCGCTCAGGGCTGGCGTCTCTTTGGGCTTAGTACGACACTATTTTGGTGGTAAGGCGGGCTTGATCTCGGCGAGTAATGCTGCCGTTGAGCACAAGGTCGCAGCTATTTTTGCTGCGGTCTTTGGTGATTCAAACCTTGAATCGGCCCATCAGCAGGTTGAAGAGATGACCGAGCGGTTGATTGCAGAGGTATCACCCAAAATCCTCTATTTTAAGTATCTGGGCCAATTAGCGATGCGCAACGATAAAGAAGCAGCGGACTCATTTGCTGTGTACTTTAGTACCGTTCAAGCTTTTGTGGAGCGGCTGGATAAAACCCAGTCGGAGTCAGTAAGCAGAGACAGGACTTGGGCGGTTTTCCAATTTATTTTTTTGCAATTGGGGCCTGTGCTCCTCGAGCCGCAAATTACCCATATTTTAGGCCGTGGTGCGTTTGAGCCGGAGATGATTCGCGCTCGCGTAAAATCTATGAGCCGCATGTTAACGTCTGGGCTCCTCTCGGCTTGATCTATCGGTAAATCACCAGCACTGCATTAAAATGCGCTTTGTAGTTGCTCGGTTATTAATGCCGCGTTTTTGATTGATGAGCACTATTCCCTCAGCTTGAGTAATTTTACAAGCTGCAAAGAGTTAGTAGTCATTATCAATATGATTTATACAGAGGCTGATAGTTTATTTGCCGCGATTGAGCGCCTTTATTTTTTTGCAAAGTCGTGTATGAAAATCGGGTGTTGCGTCCGCGGCGTAAGTGGTCAACATGCCAACTAGCACTTGTGTGCGATAGTGCTCAAGGTCGATGTAGCCATTAACCCAGTCTTGGCGGGCTAGTCGCTGGCAGCCAAAAAGTTGTTCGGCAAGTAAAGCGGTGTTGATATCACCCTTGAGAAACCCATTTGTTTTTGCTGCGGCGCAAATTTGCTCAGCTATCTTTAGCGATTGGTTGTAAATACCGCCGGGCAACTCATGTTCAAATAGCTGCGTTCGTTCTCCAGTAACAAAGGCGGCGCGGTAGAAAACTTCATCCTTTTTGAATAAGCCAAGCAAATTATCGATAAAAATTTCGGCGCCTTCGATGGGGTCGCGGGCACTGGGCTTAGACATAACCGCGTCTACGAGCTCGACCATTTCAGACACCAATAGCACTAAGATGTCTTGTTTTTTACCCAGCAAATTGTGGATGGTGGGGGCAGACACGTTGGCTTCAAGGGCCAGTTCACTGATGGTAAAGGCCTCATAGCCGTTGTTAGCTATCAATTGCCGGGCGGTATCCATGATCCGCTTGCGGCGCAGTTTCTTGTTCGCCTGGCGTGTGATATTGCCCTTAGCTGGGGTTATTGTTTTCATAGTGGCACTCTGGGGAGCTGAAAGACTTGACAGCAGATTTTACATACCATTAAATCTGCATGTATGCAAAAACATGAAATAAAGGTGGATATTATGAAGCAAGATATTAGCAAATCAATTGAGGCCTGCGCTGCACATTATGGCGAGCAGGCCGACGCTATGCGGACTTACCTTGTCGAAGGCGAAAAGCAAGCTCTGAGCATGAGCAACCGCGGGCCTATTCGCTTTGATGGAGAGGGTAATTTGGCGCAGGACATTCAACAGGCTTACTCTACATATGGCTTTTATGTATTCGAAGGTGTGTTGGGTGCAGAGGAGCTGCAGGCTATCGATGCTGAGTTACAGCAGCTGCGCACTACTTTCCCTTCGGAGCCAAACGGCAAGCTGACCAAAGACGGTAAGCCTGCGTTAGGTGCGGATTGTAAGTCGCTTAATTTAATCTGGTCAAAACCGCTCGGCGATCCCCTAGGTGGAACGGAGCTGGCAAGTGGTCGGCACCAAGTTAAATTATTTGAGCCGGAAGCGGATAAAAACGCGCCAGAGCAGGCACCCTTCATTTTACTTGGGTCGTTGCAATTTTCGGAGACTTGTCTGCATGTCTATGGGCACCCACAGCTCTTGCGCGTTGCTGAATCCATTAACGGCAAAGATTTTGCGCCTTTTAATGAGTCTTTGTTTATTAAAGATCCGGGCATTGGTGCGGCTGTTTCGTGGCATCAGGATGGTGATACTCACTGGCATCGTGAAGATTTTGATGAGGGCATGCACGGTTTTAATTTTATGGCGCAAGTCTACGGCAGCACCGCAGTCAACGGTGTTTGGGTTAAGCCAGGTAGCCATAAAGTAGGGAAAATTGATATCAAAAAATTGGTCGAAGAAGCGGGTAGTGAGAGAATCAAAGGCATGGTTCCTTTAGTTTGCGATCCGGGCGATGTGATTATCTGTAACCGACAATTACTGCACGGCTCGTTTCCAAATTGTGGCTACGAACCGAGGGTTACCGTCAATTTTGGTTTTCATCGGCGTTCATCCGTATTGGACGTACGCGGTGCGGGGATGTACAGCGAACCTGTTATTTTCGATGCTGCGTTAATTGAAGAGCGATCCAAAGTTATTGGCTACGCTATTGATGCGCGCAAGCAGCGTTTCCCGCATGAGGAGCCCTACCAATATCAGCCCTTTGTTGAGTCGGGCAAGGTGTTTCACTGGGATGAATCGGTGACTGCGTCGCTAAAAGACTACAACCTGTATGATTTAAATATTTAATGCGCATTGCAATTTTTGGTGCAGGCTCTACCGGTTGCTATGTGGGCGGGCTGCTACAGCTTTGCGGCCACCATGTAACTTTTATTTGTCGTGAGCGCGTGCGCAATGCCATAGTTGAGGCAGGCGGTATTACGCTCACCGACTATGCGGGCCAGTGCGAAAAGCTCATGCCCGCTGCAATGATTACACAGCTGGCGGATGAACCATTTGATGTGATTTTCGTTACGCTGAAGTGTCATCAGCTTGAAGACGCGCTCGCTGATTTGCAGCGGCTCGCACAAAACGGTGCCGAATTGTTTTTTATGCAAAACGGGCTTGATAGTTTAGCGCCAATCGCGCGGCAGTTGCCTCATGAAAAAGTCAAGCAGGGCATCACGCCGTTTAATGTTTTAAGTCAGCCATGCGCGCACTTTCATCGCGGCACCGAGGGCACATTAATCTTTCAACAAACTCCTTCATCAAAACAGTTTGCGAGCGAGCTTTGCGCTATCGGTTTCCCCGCGGAAGTGTATGTCGACATGCGGCCTATCATCTATGGAAAGCTGCTACTTAATTTAAACAATGCGTTTAATGCCATTGCTAACCAGCCGATCAAAACCCAGCTTGAAAATCGCGCGTTACGAAAAGTCTTGGCGGCCGCTCAGCGCGAATGGTTGGCTGTTGCCCAATGCGAAGGGATAGAGTTGTCTCAGTTTACCGCGGTGAAGCCTGCTTGGATGCCAGTCATTATGAGCTTACCCAATTGGATTTTTCTACACTTGGCAAAAGCGATGTTGCAAATTGATCCTCAGGCGCGTTCATCAATGTGGGAGGATATTCAAGCAGGAAGAAAAACCGAAATTGAATATTTGAACCAGGCGGTAGTTGTGCATGCTGAAAAACTGGGGATGGATGCGCCGGTTAATCGTCAGATAAGTGCCATGATTGCAAGTTTAGAAAAAGGTGAAGAGGTTGCACTGGCCCAGCTTTGCGCATTGGCCTAATAGCCATTATTAAAAATTTAACTCTTTTAATGAGAGCGTTATTGATCTAGATGCAGTGACAAATGCTGATGAAAATTGACTATCGCTTTTTCATAGTAACCAAACGTTAAGTGCGTATTGGCTTTGGCAGTAACCGTCTCTTGGATGGTGCACGCCACTTCTCGATCTTCATCTTGGCCTGAGTCATTAACAAATAAAGCATCTCGTTGCGCGTCTTCAAGCGATATAGGGTGTTCATTAGTTTGGCGATTCATCATGCGGTAAATAACCCACTGCGAACAGTTAGGGCTTAATGGCTCGAGCACAACAAAGTTCGTGTGTTTGGATAATACAGAAACACTGGCATTGGGAAATAGGTGGTAGACCGAGGTTACGGCTCCGTCTAAGCGACGCTTATTGGGTTCAACGTGCCGCAGCTTTTCCATACGCCGAAAAGGAAAAATAATGCGCGAGTTAGCGCCGAACGTTTCTACCAAGTTAGTGTTGTCTAGCCCATAGGGGTAAAACGTTTTTTGGTGCAGTGACTTAATGTGGTAGCCTTCTTGGGCGGTTTCGGTGAGTAATTTCCAATTGGCTTGGTCGGTATAGCCATCTTGCTCAAACATTTCCTGTTCGGGTGAGAAGTAGTCTAAACAGTTGGGCAATGTTTCTGAATTGATCGGACCATTTTGTGCAACGTAAACCAGGCCACCTTTCTCCAGCGCATTAACTTCTACCAAGCCATGTTCTTGCATGTCTAAGTCGGCAAACCCGGCCCGCCCCGGAACCCCTTTGAGTTTACCTTCAAGGCTGTAAGTCCAGGCATGATAGGGGCAAGAAAACGCGCGGGCACAGCCACTGCCTTTGGCAACTTGCATGCCGCGATGACGACAGGCATTGATAAAGGCTCGCACCTTGCCATCGGCGCCGCGGGCTACCAATAAGGGCGTGCCTGCTGCTTTGCGGGCAATGTAGCTACCGCTTTCAGGTAGTGCGGCGGATGGGCAGTAAGGTACCGGCAAGCGCCGTAATAATTCAATTTCAGCATTGAATCGCTCCTGCGAGTGGTAGTGCTCAACAGGCTCACGCCAGATTGTATCGCCAAGGTCTGTCGTGCCATTATCAATATGACTGAATAGCCGCTCGATGATTTGCTCATCATTCAGCAGTGGTGAGTCGGGTGTTCGATGGCTTGTGGATTTTATACTTTTCATCTTATTACCTTTGCTAGTGTCTGGATAAGAATAACAAAAATCGTCTCTGAAGGAGAGCTTTAAGAATTCAAAGAAAATAAGTGAGTGAGTCTTTAAACTGGGGTTCATGCTATTTACAGGCGATGACCGCTGATTCAGGAAAAATGGGTTTTTTAGGCAGTGCCATTACTTGGCGGTGTAATTAATTATTCCGCTTATAAGGACTGGGTCTCGCTCAATACACCGCATACCCGAGTGATTTGCGGATCGAACTGAAGCGTTTTACCGGCACTTTCTGTGAGAGAACGCTTTGCGCTCGCAAACTGAAAATTCCGTCTCTATACCTAGGTCACCTTGCTGGCGCATCCACGCCGATAATTCTTTTTTCAATGCGGAAATGTCCTGCTTAAACTGGGGCTGGTTAATAAGGTTGACTTGTTCGAATGGATCATTCGTGAGGTCGTAGAATTCATACTCGGGGCGTTTGATATAGCGGGCATAATTGTTTCCTGCCTGGTTTTTTTCAACCTCAAGTTCTGATTTGAACCATTCGTCGACGGTAACAATATTGGTCACTTCGTTATTCGGCATCAAATTATGAATTAACTTATAGTTGTCACTGCGTATTGACCGGATCGGGTAGGGAGTTCCATCATGGATGTTGAGACTGGTTTGGATGCCAAAGGCATATTTTTTATGCGTGTTGCGCTTACCTTGCAAAACGCTTTTGAAGCTTTTGCCGTCTAAATTTGGGGGGGCGCTGCCGGTGACTAAGTCGGTCAACGTTGGCACAACATCGACATATTCAATCATGGCGTCAGTTCTGGCGCCTGGTGCGATATGTTCGGGCCAGCGAACAATAAAAGCTGTTTGCAGGCCGCTATCGTAATTTGTCCACTTGCCAAAAGGTAGGCTGCTGCCTTGCTCGGTAGTAAAAATAAAAAGCGTATCATCTTTAATGCCGAGCGCGTCTAACTCTGCGTCTAACAAGCCGACTTCACGATCTAAGTCCGATACTTCTGCGAGGTATTTTGACAATTGCTGCCGAAGCTCAGGAGTGTCATTGAAAAACACGGGTAGTTCTAATGATGCACTCGGATATTGGCTAGTATCTCCACGGTTCCATGGCACGTGGGGGTTAGCCGATGCCACAATCAAAAAGAAGGGCTGTGTTTTGTCTCTAGCCATAAAGTGCCGCGCTTTTTCAATACCAAAGGTAGACACCTCAGCAGCCCCCTTATTTTCTTTGCCGACCTTTTCAAATGGGAATGACGGCCGAGGTCCAACGTGTCCTTTTCCGGCTAAACCCACGCGATAGCCTAATGCCTTAAAGTAATGGGCAACACTCTTCACTTCGTCATAGACGCGGGTGTGATTTCCAAAAGCACCATTGCGCACGGGGTAGAGGCCGGTATACAGCTGCTGGCGAGTGACCGCGCACATGGCTGTTGCGGTGAAGGCACGGGTAAACATCATTCCCTGCTGCGCAACTTTGTCTATATTAGGCGTGATCGCATTTTTGGGTAAATCATCTCTTCGTTGGTGATAGGCGCCCACGTCAAACCAGCTCATATCATCGGCCAGCATGAGCACAATATTTGGTGTTTTAAAAGTCGTTGGGTTTAGCGCCACGTCTGCTTTGGGTTGAGACGCTGAGATGTCAGCTGAGCTCAGTAGCAGTACAAGTACGGCTGTATGTACAGATTGCTTCATAGGTTGAATCCTAAGTATTTATAAAAGAGCGGCCCTTCAATGACTCGTGGGGCTTTATTTGGCTAATCGACAACCCGTTGATTTGGTTATTGTTTAATCCTTTGATGGAACATAGACGGTGCGCGCTATGCATGTCTAGGCTGGTTGCGCCAATCTTTTTCTGGTTAAAAAGGCATCAATTTTGGTTGACAGGGGACAAGGATATGGTATCTTAACGCAAATGTCAGCGCTGACACCGATGGCGGCCGGCACATTACTAACAAAAATGGTAGAAGTACTTCGAGAATTGATACGTCAATAAGCCAATTAAATTGAGCGTTTTTCTTGATTTGAAAGCAATGGTCCGTTGGATTATCCCCTTAATTCTTTGGCCTTAAGTAATCAGTAAAACTAATAACCTGGAGATCAAAATAATGAAAAAATTATTACTATTAAATTCCGTTGGGCTAATATCGGCAGCACTGTTTACAGTCCAAAGCGCCTCGGCTGCCTTGATCGGCTGGCAAACGTTTGAAAATGTTGCGGGTAACAATGCCAACATGCAAGACTCTACGCCAGACAATAACACCACCTATGATGCAACACCTGTCGGCACTTCAGCTGGCAATGTTTATCTTACGGGTGTGATCGGTGCCGGTGCGTCAAGCCTTGGTCGCGACGGGTTCGGAATCAATACAAGTAACACGTTTTTAAACGGCCCCGGTTTCGGCAACGAGTCGGCTGACTCAAGTCGGTTGATTGTTAACAACCTCATGGCCGACGGTAGTGCAGGTACGCGTATCGGCCCTAATGGCAGCGCTGGTGCTAGCTCTTGGAAGTTCGGTAACTCGGCTAATCAGCGAGCCGGAGATGTTCGAATCACTAACGCGAGTGATTATTACTTCCGCATCGAGCTGGCTCATTTCGATACCCGGGTGGGGAATGCTAGTGCGCCTGATAACTTGCAGATGGTTTATTTAAGCGGCAACGGTACAGCATTTGACAATGGCTTAACCCGTAAAGATTCCGGTAGTGAAATTGGAAATTTGGTAAGCCTCTATAACGAAGATTATGATCCTACCAACTCTAGCGCCGCTTTGACTAACAACATCTCACGATCGCTGGGTGGTGCATTGGGCACGCAAGCTTACTTAGCTCCGGGAGCCTCTGCAGCATTTCGGTTTCTCTGGACAGGGCAAACTAGCTCGGGTGCTCAATCGCAAATTGACAACCTTGCGTTTGAGGGGACGTTCTTTGAAACGGCTGCGTTAGCAACCGAAATTAACCCGGCTACAGCCGTACCCGTGCCTGCATCGGCCTGGCTTTTCGGGTCAGCTTTAATCGGTTTGTTGGGACGAAAGCGGCTGGCCAAGTAACAGCTTAGCGGCCCGCCTAAACGGTTTAAAAAGCCATTTACTTATCACGGTAAATGGCTTTTTTTAACCTCGCGATTCATTGGGCAGGCCATTGCCGTCTACATTGAACAAAAGTTGGAAGGTGAACAACATGTACACGAAGCTCGCATCAACAGCAATAATGGCTGGCATTCTCAGTGCTGGCGTCATGGCCGGCAACGGTTCCCATCTCATCGGCTTTCAAACCTTTGACCCTAAAAGCGCAACCAACAATAACGGCGGTATTTTAGACAGTACAGCCGATACCAATTCTAGCTGGGATGGCACCCCAAATGGTGGCATCAGCCTTTCTGGGCACTATCTCACTGCCCAAATCGGCGATGACGCTTCGCCGGCAGGGCGCCAAGGCCGAGGCGTGAACGTGAATAGCGAATTCCTGAATGGCCAGAATTTTGGTGGTGCTGATATTCTCGATACCAGCGGTAACCCTACGCAAAATGCAGAGGGCATCCTAAACTGGCCGTTAGCCGGCGGTTTGCCGGCTGCTCGTATCGGTCCATTTACATCTCCGAATAACGGCATGGGCAGTTCGTGGAAATTTATTCGCGATAGCATTGCTGAGCCAGTTCAACTAACCGGAGATATTTCGCTGACCAATCACAGCGATTACTATTTCAGGCTGGAGTTTATCCATTTTGACGCCCGCGCAGGGAATGCGAATGCTCCACATGACCTGCAGTTGGTTTATCTCGAGGGTGGTGCAAATCCTGATTATGAATTGCGTCGAGGGTCAGACGATACAGAGGTTGCAGATGCGACGGCTATTTACGATACGGAAAATGCGAATCTACCGGATTTCGCAGATGGTGGGGCCGACAACATACAAATTTCCAGGGGCGTAGGTGCAGCGCTGAATGGTGCCGTGTATATTGCGCCGGGCAAGACTGCTGCCTTTCGGTTTCTATGGTCTAACCAGCTTACCAACTTTGCCGAATCGCAACTCGACAACATCGCATTTGAAGGCACGTTCTTCGAAACCGCAGATTTGTTGTTAGAGGTGGATCCAGTTAACCCAGTCGGTGCCGAAAATATTCCAGTGCTGCCTTTCATGTTCCACTTGGCGTTAGCTGGGTCGCTTTGTGTTATTTCTGCTGGCTTGATCACGACACGACGTTTGGCTCGTTAGCAGGAGCGCTTCACTGATCAGCGTTTATTTATTAAAAACCCCAGCTGGATCGCTGGGTTTTTTTTAGGTTCGTGCGGTGCCTTTGGCGTGCATTCGGCAATGAAAAAAAAATTAACATTAAATGCGGTTGGGCTAATCTCAGCAGCTCTGTTAACAGCCCAAAGCGCTTCGGCTGCCTTGATCGGCTGGCAAACGTTTGAAAATGTTGGCGGTAGCAACGTCAATATGCAGGACTCTACCCCAGACAATAATACTACCTATGATGCAACACCTGTCGGAACCTCAGCTAGCAATGTTTACCTTACGGGCGCGGTCGGTGTCGGTGCATCGAGTCTTGGCTACGATGGCTATGGAATCAACACTAACAGCAGTTTCCTCAACGGCCCCGGTTTTGGTAATGAGTCGGCAGATTCTAGCCGGCTGATCGTTAACAACCTCATGGCGGATGGTCGTCCAGGTACGCGTATCGGCCCTAACGGCGGCAGCGGTGCTAGCTCCTGGAAGTTTGGCAACTCCGATAATCAGCGTAAGGGTGATGTTCAGATTACCAATAACAGTAACTATTATTACCGTATTGAACTTGCTCATTTTGATGCGCGTGTAGGCGCAGCTAACTCGCCCGATAATCTGCAGATGATTTATTTGGCAGGTAACGGGACTGCCTTTGATAATGAGCTCCTAAGATTTGATAGCGGCAGCGAATTAACGAACTTGGTGAGTCTTTATAACGAAGATTATGATCCAACTAATTCGAATGGAGCTGGCGTCAATAACGTGTCGATTTCACTGAGTGCTGCTTTGGGTACGCAGGTTTATCTGGCGCCGGGTTCTTCGGCAGCTTTTCGGTTTCTCTGGACCGGTGAGGTAACTGAAGGTGCTCAATCGCAAATTGATAACCTTGCGTTCGAGGGTGCGTTCTTCGAAACGGTTTCGTTAGCAACCGAAATTGATCCTGTTATGGCAGGGTCGATGCCCGCTAATTACTATGTTAGCGCGTCCAGTGGCAGTGACACTAATAACGGCTTGTCTTCCGCCGCCGCGTTCCAGAGTTTGGCTCGTATTAACGTCGTGAATTTGCAGCCTGGGGACAGTGTTTCTTTTAAATCAGGTGACAGCTGGAAGGGGATGTTCTGGCCAAAGGGATCGGGTACTCATTCCTCCCCTATTCGTATCGATTCCTACGGCGGCGCAACTCGTCCTATTATTGATGGCGACGGTTATCAGGCCTCCCTGCTTATTTTTAATGATGAGTATTACGAAATTCGCAATCTAGAGTTAACAAACCAGGCTTCTTATTTAGATGGTAGTACTGCAAAAAAATTGTCAGGCTTTGGGGGTGAAGAGAATAATTGGGGCTCTGGACGAGATGTGCGTTTCGGCATAAAAATTGTGGCAAGTACTCAATCGTTAGAATATTTTCGAATAGCTGATGTCTATATACATGATGTCTATCCCACGCCAATTAATACCAGCCTGAAACATCAGGGTTACGGCATTAAGTTTGAATCACAATCAAATCTGGATGCTAATGCAATTTTTACGATCTCAGATGTCGATATTGATAGCGCCACTGTAAGTCAAACGGGGCATTATGGTATTTGGATAAAGCCGCTGGGCTTAGATGGCAGCGACCTATACAAGCATTTTGACTTTACCTTAAAAAACTCGACTTTTTTAAATACCGGTGGATCTGGCTTTGTCGCGGTAAAGGTAGCCAATGTTCTGGTCGAAAATAATCACTTTGACGGAACCGGCTCTAGCCTCGACAACCGAATGTGGGCGCGTGGTAGTGGCCTTTGGCCGTTTGATTCGAAAGATGTCGTGATTCAAGGTAATACGCTATTAAATGCAAAGGGGCCACTTGATTCATACGGTGTGCACATCGATTATAATAACGAAAACGTCGTTGTTCAGTATAATTTTAGTTATAACAATGAAGGCGGCTTTGTTCAAATGTTAGGATCAAATGTTAACTCAGGCTATCGTTATAATATTAGCGTTGCCGACGGTTCTCGTGTTCAGGGGGTTGATGGCGCGCAGCAAAATGGCCGGGTTTTCAACGTATCGGACTATTGTAATATTTCAGGCGGTTGTTCGAGCACGGGTAATTTCATCTATAACAATACTGTTTTTGTGCCGAATACGATAAGCCCTGATATTGTATTTCAAGCGGGTAGTGGTGAAACGCTCTTTCAAAACAATCTTATTTATGCTCAGCAGAGGGGTTCTTCCTTGTCGACCCAAGTCTCACAGCAGGGTGCCAGTTATACGATAGCAAACAACGTTTTCTACCCTCAAGAACAGTTTTCTCTTGCCACCGAGCTGACATCTGGTGCAGTGTATAGCAATCCGAGTCTGGCTCTTCCTGGTATCGCGGCGCCCTGGGGTTATAAACTTAAGTCTTTAAGCCCAGCTAAACTCGCAGGCGTCCCTATAGCAGGTAGTTTGGACCCTCAAGCCTACTCCCAAAATAATGGAGCCAAAGATTTTTTTGGCAATTTGGTTCCTGCTGCGACCCCTTCTCACATAGGGGCTTATAATGGCAATGAAGTATTAATAGAAGTAGAGATTCCCCTTCTGTCATTTCTACAGCTGCAGCTATTAAGTCTACTCCTATTGAGTGCTGGCCTCCTATATAAACGAAAATACAATTGAAAAATTCATCGTTTGAGTATGGCTCATTAAGCACGTGATCATTTTTCAAAAAAGAATCGTCGCAGAGCGATAGGCGTCTTGGCGTTTTTTGAGGATTACATTTTTTACTTCTTGCAATGTCCATTTTTTCGAATCGGTTTGGGGCCTCGAAACGTTTGTCGCGCATGACTCGCCATTATTCTTTAATTTAATTGAAGAGGCTGCAGAGCAATTTAATGTTGTACCTAAATGTCTGAACATACTTGAAGTTATTTCAGATTGGCGCCCGCAGCATGAGGTCTCGGTTGAGAGGGTAGAGAGTTAGTTACTCCTTCGCTAATGTCACCAATGTTTAAGCGTTTAAATACGGGGCTTAGTTGACATTGGAATTGTCTATGTTATTCTATTTTCTAAATGTCAGCGCTGTCATTCCTATGTATGGGTTGGCTTGTTAGATGGTTTGGCGTTTTAATAACAGCCAAAAGTCAATAAGTCATAGCCAACCAACCGTTGTCAACTCGTTGCTCGTCATAGAGAAAATGTGTGCTCAATCATATAGACGCGACGGATTTTATGGGTATTGTTTAGCAAGCGCTTTTGAAAAGAAGTTTACTCAAGTGCATTGTCTAGGCTTTTATTTTAAATGACTGACGTAGCAATAATAATGATGACTTAATAATTAAGGCAAAGTGATGGTGTACCAATTGAAAGCGCGCCCATTTTTAATGTATTTTTCTCTTTTGCTTGTTTGTGTGGCGGCGTTTGGTATAGATAGCCACACAGTTTATGCGCAGGGGCAGGATCAAGAAGTTGCTGTTGAAGAGGTAGTGGTTTTAGGTATTCGCAAAAGCTTGGAGTCGGCATTAGCTGAGAAGCGCAATAGAACAAACTTAGTTGAAGTTATCAATGCGGAAGATGTTGGTAAGCTTCCCGACGAAAATTTAGCTGAGGTGTTAGAGAATATTCCTGGCGTTCAAATTACGCGTGATGCGGGCATTGGAGCGGGCGTTTCGGTTAGGGGAAGTGATCAGAACCGTGTTGAAATAAACGGCAGGGGCACACTGTCAGCCGGAGATGACCGTGGCGGTATCAGTTTTGCTGATTTGCCAGCCGCTTTAGTCCGTTCTTTGACCGTTGTGAAGGTGCCCACTGCGGACATGGTCGAAGGTTCTATTGGGGGTACAATCAATGTTAAAACCTACCGGGGCCTAAAGTTAAAGAAGCCACTTCGCGTTGCAAGGTTTACTTCTGAATATGCTGAAAATTCAGACGCGTGGAATGAAAACGCGTCGCTCACATTGGGTGATAAATTTTCTACCGACGTTGGCGATATGGGCGCAATGATAACGTTTTCTCATATTAAAAAAACGGTGCGCCAAGATTCACTGAGAGTGAGTCCATCCGTGCGAGCTGGAAGCGCGGGTAATAATACTCCAGCGCAGTTAGCGTTGTTCCCGCCGATTGGGGACGAGTCGTTCACGCCCTATTACTATCCGGGTTTTGGCGACACTCAATACGGTGACGAAGATCGCGAAAATAATACTCTAAATGGGTCGTTAGAATGGCAGGCAACCTCAAAATTAAAACTGTTTGTAGAGGGAACGTATACTGATGTTGAGCGTCTGCAGCGTAAGCAGTCAGGTGCCATGGCGTTTGGGCGAGCCAATCAAAGCATTGGTGATAACCCATCGGACAGAGAGCTGGACGGCCTGCGAGATGCGACTTTTGAAACCGTAACCGTTGCAGGGGTGCAAGTGCCGATCTTTACCTCAGGAATTATGGGTGGTGGTATTCGCAACAATTTGATTATTGATGGTCTTAATCCAACCCGCGAGCCTGATGACGGTTTGCAGATTCGAAGCGGCAATCGAACGACCGCGAGCGACACCGATTCTTATGTCGCTGCGATAGGTGGTGAATGGGAAAGCGATACTCTTTTAATCGAATTTGAAGTGAATGCGGCCGAGTCAAACACAAACATCAATGCATTCAATGTCAGCTTTCAGTATAACGACCCGAATGATCCTGATTTCGACTTTCATTCTCTGGCGGCAAGGGTGCGTGTGCCTTTCATTTACGATGTGCGCGATGGAAATCTTTCCTATGGTCCAGTGCCGGGGAATGCTGCGGCGGAAAATTTATTAAAGCCCGATTTTTACTCGCTTTTTGTTGCACGTGATACTTTTACTCAATTTGATAATGACGCCTTTGCACAAAAAATTGACCTGACTTGGAATTTGGATACCCGTTTTTGGAGTGACTTGCGTTTTGGGATTCGCACTAGCCAGCGTAGTACAGAGCGTCAACGGGAAGCACAAACTACGGATCTATTTCCATTTGGGTCTGATCCTCAGAACCCTGCTGCGGGCCCTCGATTTGATGAAATTGATCTATCGGGTTTTTTAACGCCAACGCCCGGAAATTTTCTTGAATATAATAGCGATGGCGTCTTCCTCGATGATTTTTTGACGGCGGATTATCGCCAGGTAAACGCATTACGATCGGTCTTGCGCTCGGGCGCCGGCTTGGGCGGCAGTGACTTGTTGGCACCACCTCAAGGGTTTAAGGTCGATGAAGATACCCTTGCCGCCTATGTGAGCGCTGATTTCTATATGGATTTATTGGGTATGCCGCTCAAGGGTAATGTTGGTTTGCGGGTGATCCAAACTGATCAGCTGGCTAAAGGAAATCAATTAGAGGCCACCGGAGAGTTTACTCCAATCTCGGTGCGTCAGAAGTATACCAACTCACTACCTAGCGCGAGTTTGGTTTTGTCGCCCCTTGAAAAAGTGCAAATTCGGTTTGGCTATGCCGAGATATTACGTCGCCCTAGTTTTGCACAGCTTGCGCCTACATTTGAATTCCCACTCAATGCCGGGCAGTCGGTTATTGTCGGTGACCCTAATTTGAAACCAACGCAAGCGGATCAATACGACCTTAGCTTTGAATATTATTTTCGAAAGGGCAGTGTCTTGAGTGTGGGGCTTTTTCATAAGGAGCTCGAAAGCGTAATAGGCCAGGCCCGCGACGGCCAGATATGCAGCCCCATTGCCGTGAGCGATAACCCCCTCAATTGTGCTACCTCTGGGGCGGGCGAGAATAATGGAACTAATGTTCCAAAACAGGTGTTTACCAATTTACCCGGCGGGAAGATTCAGGGTACTGAGCTTGCTTTCCAGCACCGATTTAGGGATTTGCCCGCTCCCTTCAATGGTCTCGGTGTGATAGCGAGTTATGCCTATCAAGATGGTGAGCGTGAATTTACCTATGGTGTGCCGAATTTTCTAGTAGGTGTTGATGGTGTGACCGCCGATGCTGAATTCCCGCTTAACTTCACTCGCCTGTCCGAAACTTCATACAACTTCACTGCTTACTTTGAAAGGCCTAGGTCTCCCTGGAGCGGTCGCTTGCGCTATACCTATCGCGATGGTTTTCTTGTTTCAGAATCGATTGATGTCGCTAATGGTCTTCCACTCTATCGGGATGATCGCTATCAACTAGATGCATCGATGTCGTACCGATTAACAGAGACATTCACCTTGCGCTTCTCGGGTGTCAATTTAACTAAACAGCTAATAACCGAGCGGGCAGCGTTCTCTACAGGACCTATTGTCCGTCAAAAAGATGCAGACCGCAGAATTTCGGTAGGTATTAGCAGCCGATTCTAGTTAACAAAGTACTTTCCCATTATGCCTTTTTTCTTGTCTTTGGAGCAAGTTTATATCATGGTAATTTTTTTTGGCCGCTTAATAACTGCTTCAGCCCTATTATTGCTATGTGACACAGCAACCTTTGCTAATGCGCAAACACATTACTACGTAAGCGCCTCTTCTGGAAAAGACCGTAACAATGGTACCTCAGAAGAAAAACCTTGGAAAAGTCTAGCTAGGGTAGCGCAGGCTAAGTTAAGCCCCGGTGATACGGTGCATTTTAAATCTGGCGATGTGTTTAATGGGCAGTTAGTGATTGACGAATCGGGCAGTGACAAAGCACCTATCCATTTCACGGCTTATGGTAATGGCGAATTACCTATCATCGATGGCGCCAAAAGCAAAGGCGGTTCAGAGATGGCGGCCATTCTCATTGAGAATCAAGATCATATTGAATTGAGTCGGTTAGAGGTGCGCAACTTTCGCAAGCGGCCGATGGAGAACAGAGCCGATGTGAACGCCTACGGCATTTGGGTTAAAAATACCGGTCAGCGTGTTTTAAGTGGTTTTGAATTCCACCACCTGGTGGTTGGAGAAGTGTATCCCATTCGCGCAAAGAAATCGTTTAACGATACTTCGGTAACGGGTATCCGCTTTGAAACGTTGCCCGCAAAATCAAAAAAACGCGCGGTCAATACCCGTGACATTTATATCCACGATAATCTTATTCGCCATACGGCCCGTTTTGGAATCGCACTGCGCCATCGGCCTTCTAAGATCGAGGGTATTACTGGCACGGCGCTCGACTACGATGAAAACGTACGCATAATAAATAACCGCTGTGAAGACTTAGGCGGTAGTTGTGTCTTAATGAATGGCGTGTGGCATGGGCTGTTAGAGGGCAATAAATTCATTCGATCGGGCGCGATGGTTGAGCCTAAGCTGTCAGTCAATCGAGGCAGCGGCGCATGGTTTTTCCGTAGCAACCATGTTGTGGCGCAACATAATGTTTCGATTGGATCGCGAGGCCATAATGATTCGGCAGGGATGCATGTTGATTTTAATAATGAAAATATATTGGTCCAATACAACTTTAGTTACGATAACGAAGGCTATGGTACCGAAATTTTAGGCAAGAACAGAAACGTAATATGGCGTCACAACATTAGCGTGGCCGATGGCACGCGCAGAGCTTATGTTGAGCGGCCTGAAGGGGGTAAGAGCGAGCATCCCGGCAAAACAGTTTTTGTCAGTGATTTTGCTGTCCCAAAACGGATGCAGTCACGTGACGTTTTTATCTATAACAATACGTATATTGTCACGTCGAATTCTAACCCCTTAGTGGAGTTAAACGGCGAAAGCGTGCATCTTTGGAATAATCTTTTTGTTGTGCAAGACGGCTCGCTATTGGGCAGGAAAGTGATTTTGGGTTGGAGAAAAGGTCCCGCACTAGATATGCAGGGTAATCGTTTTGTGGGTGATGTTTCGCCTAATTTTATTGCTTTGGATAAAGACCCCAGTACGGCTCCACTAAAGATAATCGGCGAGCTTAGTGATGTTAATACGTTTGCATTTTCTCTTAGCGAAATAATGGCATCAGAGCCTGATACAGCGTTTAAGCACCCGTCTTTTCCTGCGGCAGGAAAAGGAATTTTTAGTCACATAAGCGAAACGCCTCATGTCGACTATTTTGGCAATTCGTTAAATCTCTTGCGCCAAAATGATGGAACGATAGTGGGAGCTGGCTACTCAGATAATAAAAAATAATTAAATTGCGATAACGAACGTTTTATAAATAGTAAGGTAAGATTTTGCAGTTAAATATCCCAAGCGCTTCACCAAACCATCGTCAAACAACATTGCGGTTTGTAGTCGCATTATTGTTGTTGACTAATATAGCAGCTTGTTCACTGTACAGTGATGGCAGCGCTAAACTTCAGACTGACTTAAAGAGCCCAGTCACTCCAAACTTCATTGTTGTTCTGACCGATGATCAGGGCTGGACGAGCTTGTCGACCTCGATGGATAAAACAAAACCGCAGGCTAAAAGCGATTACTATCAAACGCCGCACATCGATGCACTGGTAGAGCAGGGTATGCGGTTTTCTAATGGCTATGCGGCTGCGCCTGTTTGTTCGCCTACGCGATACAGTATTTTATTTGGTAAATCGCCGGCGCGACTACAACGAACAAAGGTCGAAAAGGTCAATCGAGTTGATCATGATCAGGCTGGTATTCCTCAAGTACTTAAGTCAATAAACCCCGACTATCGTGCAGCCCATTTTGGCAAGTGGCATATTGGCGCCAATCCTTCTCGCTATGGCTACGATGTGCATGATGGCGAGACAACGAACAAAGAGGGCGGATTTGTTAATAAAAATGTGCAGTGGAAGGGTTATGCCGAAGATGACCCTAAGCGAGTGCACTCAATTACCTCGCGCGCGATTGGGTTTATGCGCGAATCGGTAGCCCAGCAGAAGCCCTTTTACCTACAATTGTCGCACTATGCGTTGCACTCCAATATTGTCTACAGTGAATCCTCATTTGCTCATATGGGAGAACAGGCCAAAGGTCAGTTGCATCGCGATCAGGGTTACGCGGCCATGGTTCACGATATGGATTTATCGGTAGGTGATTTATTAGCGGCGTATCGAGAGTTGGGTTTAGCGGATAACACTTATATTATCTTTACCTCCGACAACGGTGGCATGCCGGTGTTGCCGATGCAGGTGAATCGCGGTAAGCCCTATAACACGGGGTTAAATACGCCGCTACTCCGAGGTAAATGGGATTTAACCGAAGGTGGTATTCGAGTGCCCTTCGCGGTCATGGGGCCCGGTATAGAAATGGATAGTCAAAGCGATACACCGGTAATATCTTATGACTTGATGCCAACGTTAGCTGATTTGGCCGGGTCGATGCAGAAATTGCCTAAAGATATTGATGGCGGTAGTTTTCGGACGGCTTTGTTTAATGGCGACACTAAAGTCAAGCGCAGCTTCGACAGTTTAGTCTTTCATTTCCCTCATTATAACCGGGTTGGAATGAATGAGCCGCATTCTGCGATTCGCTTTGGCAATTACAAGCTTATCCACTTTCCAGCCTCTGGGCGTAGTTTGTTGTTCGACCTTGAGCAGGATGTGAGTGAAAGCCACGATTTATCAAAGCAACGCCTTGATTTAACAGCGTTGCTAAAAGAAAAGTTGTCGGCCTATTTGCTTTCGGTCGATGCCGAGCGCCCCGAGAAGAGTGCTACTTGGTTTAGGGTGGGTAAAAAAGGGACGGTACGGACCCAGTTCTTCGAGCGTTATTCGAGTAGTGAGTAGTCTTGACCGCTGCCTAATGCAGTCTCGCTTATTCCAGTTTAATCCTTCCCATCGTGTACTTCAAAAAGCCTAGGCGTCTGCTATTAGTATGAAAACTTACTTTGCCGTTGTATTTGCATTCTTTTTTTCTTCGTTACTGCTTGCCAAGCCGCTGTACCCTTACCAAAATTCGGCGCTAGCGGACGAGGCACGGGTTGACGATTTATTGGCAAGAATGACCCTAACTGAAAAAGTGGGTCAGATGTGTCAGTACGTCGGTATTGAGCATGTGGTGCATTCAGAAAAAAACCTGAGTCTTGAAGCAATGCAAGCCGGTGATGCTCATGGGGTTTATCCCAACCTTCATTCTTCGCAAATGCCAGCGTTGATTAAAGCCGGTGAAGTGGGCTCATTTCTTCATGTGACTAATCCTGCCGAGGCAAACCGCCTGCAGCAGTATGCCGGTGAAAGTCGTTTAGGCATCCCGTTGATCATTGGCATTGATGCCATCCATGGTAATGGTCTAGTGAGTGGAAGCACTATTTATCCATCGCCTATTACTATGGCTAGTAGCTGGAATTTGGACTTGGTGCGACAAGCCAATATTGAAACCGCGCGAGAGATGCGCGCTACTGGTTCGCACTGGGCGTTCGCCCCAAATGTTGATATTGCGCGAGACCCTCGCTGGGGCCGAGTGGGGGAAACCTTTGGCGAAGACCCTTTTTTGGTTGGCGAGATGGGCGTCGCAGTTATTAAGGGGCTGCAGCAGGGTGATTTTAAAGGGAGCGAAAAAGTGATTGCTAACGCAAAACACTTTGTTGCTGGAGGGGATCCGATCAATGGTCTAAATTTCTCACCGATGGATGTATCGGAAAGAACGCTGCGGCAAGATTTTTTTCCGCCGTTTAAAAAAGCGGTTGATGCCGGCGTATTTACGTTTATGGCAGCGCACAATGAGGTTAATGGTGTGCCGGCTCATGCCAGTGATTTTTTGTTAGATCAAGTGCTGCGAGGTGAATGGGGCTTTAATGGTTTTGTGGTCAGTGATTGGATGGATGTCGAGCGCTTAAAAACACTGCATCGTGTAGCTGAAACGCAAAAAGAGGCCGTTTTTCAGACGGTGGGCGCGGGTATGGATATGCATATGCATGGCCCCAACTTTCTTGAGCCGTTAGTCGATTTGGTTAAAGAGGGGCATGTTAGCGAAGCACGCATTGACCAGTCGGTACGGCCAATATTGTTAGCTAAATTCCGTTTGGGCTTATTTGAAGATACACAAGTCGATCTTACTAAAATTGATGAGCTGATGTTCAATGCTGCGCATCAAAAAACAGCTTTAGAGTTGGCAAGACAAGGTATTGTCTTGCTTAAAAATAAAAACAATATTCTTCCACTATCACAGGGCAAGCGTATTTTTATTACTGGGCCTAATGCGAACAACCACACTATTATGGGCGACTGGGCGCTTCGCCAACCTGAAGAAAATATTACCACCATTGTGGAAGGCTTAAATAACTTGGCTGCAAAAAACACTGACATCGATTATTTTAGTGTTGGCGATCAAGTCAAATATATTCAAGCAGGGGGCATTGTAACGGCAGCTGAACGTGCAAAAAATGCCGATGTTGCGATTGTTGTGGTTGGCGAAAATCCATTACGTTATCAAAGAAAAGGTAAAAGCACGGGTGAAAATGTCGCGCGGAGTAGGATTAACCTTATCGGCGAACAGCTCGCACTAATTCAAGCTGTGCATGCCTCTGGGACGCCAACAATTGTCGTGTTAGTGAATGGTCGTCCTATAGCGGAGCCTTGGCTTGTAGAGCATACAGAAGCCATTATCGAAGCTTGGGAGCCCGGCGCGCTGGGCGGGCAGGCCGTGGCCGAAATTCTGTTTGGCATCGTTAACCCCAGTGGTAAGTTACCCATAACCGTCCCGTATAGTGTGGGTCATCTCCAGTCTGTTTATAACCATAAGCCGTCAACTTATAAACGGGAATACACTGATTCGCCGATCGGCAATTTATTTCAATTTGGCGATGGCCTTAGCTATACCGAATTTACCTATTCTGATGTTAAATTATCTAAGGCGAAGATGGCCCCCGATGATGTTGTCACGGTTTCTGTCACCGTATCCAACACGGGCAATCGTGCAGGAGATGAAGTAGTGCAGCTTTATATCCGTGATCAATTTTCGCGGGTGACCCGTCCTGTCAAAGAATTAAAAGGGTTTCAGCGGGTGACGTTAAAGCCAGATGAAAGCGAACAGCTGCAATTCAAAATCACCCCCGATATGCTGGCTTACTATAATCTCGATCTGGAGTGGCAGCTCGAGCCGGGAGAGTTTACAGTTATGTTGGGTGGTTCATCGCGTGACAGTGAGCTGCAATCTGTCACGCTTAACGTTACCCCCTAGATGCGGAACAACGCCAACTTGCTGTTTTAAAATTATAATTGACGTTGCGGTCGGCGTTAGCGAGTATCACATCCGTCACAGTCTGCTCTTCATTTACTTCTAAAATTGCTTAGGGAATTCTTTGATTGCTAGTGATTGATTTTTATTTTTATCCAGCCAACGAAAATTACCTTTAATGGCCTTCGATGCTTCTGTGGTATTCCAATAACCATCTTCGTCTATGTCCCAGCGGTTGAACTTTCCTCTGAGTGAATCTAATCGGCCTGCACTCATGTCGGGCATGCGTTGGACAAACTCTTTACGCGTCCATTTGCCATCACCGTTACGATCTAACATTGTGTATTGCGCGATACGCAAGCTGCTGAATTCTTCAAAGCTCAACTCGCTGTTACTATCTTTATCAAATTGACGCCAGCTATCTGATTCTGATGCTTGCGCCGTGCAAGTTATAGCGATGAGTAATATCGTAGACGTTTTTTTCAGCATGTTGTTTCTTCCTATCTTGCAATGGTCTGTTAGTGGTCGCCTGCCTTCAGTTTTCTATTATCGGGCAAAAAGAATTCGGTGAGATCTTTTTCATCACCTTTACGAAGCCAATGCTCTGGAAACTCAGCCGCTTTCGATCGATCTGTTTGGCGCAGTACTGCACCCGAGCTCCACTTTTTAGTATAGGGAACAGCGTGTTGGCCATCGACAGCTAAACGCTCGAATAAAGCTTTGCGCAGTTTTATTTTTTCAGCGAGATAGTCCGAGCTATCAATTAAATTATGCATTTCCTTTGGATCATTCTTAATGTCATAGAGCTCATCGGTATCCCAAATACCATGGTATTGAATAAGTTTAAAATTGTTTGAGCGTAAGGCAAATGTTGTGGGTGTTGAAGGAAAATTAAATTCCCAATAGTATTCGTATAGTAGGGTGTCGCGCCAATCCGTCACTGCTTCCCCGGCCGCTAAAGGCAGCAAACTTGCGCCTGCGAACTGTGGCGGCTTTTCTTTAATGCCGGCAATATCAAGAATGGTCGGTGCTATATCAATGTTAGCTGCCATTTCTTCAACCACATGGTTTTGCTTAGCCCCAGGAATATAAGCGATGAGTGGTACGCGCATCGATTCCTCATAAGCATTGCGCTTATCAATTAAGCCGTGCTCGCCAAACATAAAGCCATTATCACCCATCAAGATAACGGCTGTATTATCTTCAAGATTGTTGGCTTTAAGCCATCGAGTGATACGACCTAAGCTGTCATCGACCGCCGATAAGGCGCGATGGTATTGCCGTTTATACTCTTTTACATCGAGCTCACTGTGATAGGGGAAATCAACGCCATGCCAGCTATTGCGTTGATTCTTAACCCACATGGGTTTGCCAAGATAGTTTTCTGCGGTGTCAGCTTGACTATCGGGCACTTGAATCTCGGCATCACGGTACTGGTTCTTATGCCGTTGGGCGGGATCAAAGTTCGCATGCACAGCTTTGTGCGAAAGGTAGAGAAAAAACGGCTTACTTTTATCGCGCTCTTTTTCGAGCCAGGCTAAGGAGTAATCCGTGAGTTCATCTGTGATGTAACCCTCTTGCTTAACATGCTTGCCATTAATATTGAATTGGCTCATTTCACCGTTGCGTTTTTTCTTCGGGTAGTAATCGCCTTGGCCTGCAAAGCTTAACCAGTAATCAAAGCCTGGTTGTGGGTCGTCATGATGGCCACCCATGTGCCACTTTCCCATAAAAGCTGTTTCGTAGCCGGCTCTTTGTAAATAGGTTGGGAAGTAGATGGTGCCTTCTTTTGCTGGTGCATTATTATCAACAACCCCGTGGGTATGCATATATTGCCCGGTTAAAATTGAGGCCCGACTAGGCGAGCATAGGGCAGTGGTTACAAAAGCGTTTTTGAAATGAACTCCTTTATTGGCCAGCTTGTCCATGTTCGGCGTCTCAAGAATAGGATTGATAAAACCTAATTCATCAAAACGTTGGTCGTCTGTCAGGATGAAGATAATATTTTGGGGTTTTATTGACGCTTCATTATTAGCAGTAACCCCATCAGAAATTAACAAGGCAAAGACAACTAAAAAGCCGCAGAGCGTCCCCCAGAGCATTCGTGAAGATATTGATGATTGCATGCATATTTACCTGTATTTCTAAAGTGATCGGGCAAAGCTGATTCATTTATTATTCATTGAATTTAGACCAACAGGAGGTTGAGGTTAATGAAAGATGACAGCGCTGTCAAACCTTTCATAGCCAAAATATTGGGGTGCTTGATAGCCCTAACAATCAGGTAAGCTTTCATTGCTTGCAAGGTCAGTGCGGCTTATTTTTTTAGCTGGTGTTTTTGATCGGAATGTTTTGAATAGAGACAATGCAGAAAAAAGGTCTTCTCTCGAAGGTTGTTAACTTTAGGGCCAGCTTTAGAGCATGAGCATTGAAGACAACCATGCAAGACAAGCCTATTTCTACACCCTTACTGGATCAATAATTTGGGTTAACTATGTCTTCCAAACAGACACTCCTAATTCTAGTGTTTGTAACTTCATGGAGCCATGGGTCAAATGCTAGCGCTGATAAACAGGCCAATGTGTTATGCATCCGGATTGATGACTTAAGAGTTGAGCTCGGGTCTTATGGTGGTGAGCATGTGCGCTCGCCCACTATTGATGCGCTTGCGCAACAGGGGGCTCGCTTTGCCAATGGCCATTTCAGCTTGCCCGTATGCGGTGCTTCTAGGGCGAGTTTATTTACCGAAATATGAGCATTGCGTGATGGGTTTAGTGGTTATTAGACCTGAATTGAAACGGATGCATCTGAGGCTTCGCATGACAATGAGGCCCCTACTAGGCAGTTTAAGACGTCGGCCGGGCTGGCTCGGTGTCGGCAGCCTTTTTCCTGGCGGTCGGCTTTTTAAAACGGTTATTAGAGCTGACAGATTGGTTCTGCATTTTCTTGATACCAGCGCACATATTCAAATTCAACATAGGCGTCGCTCCAATCATTAACCTTCACATCTCCACCCATACCGCCGCCCACGGCTAAATTAATAATGGGGAACATACTGCGGTTAAGTTCTTCTTCATTGGTCGTGTCTAGGCTGCCATGATGTTTGCCGTTGAGTATCCAGCGAATGTGATTTTCTTGCCAGTGTATACCGAGCACGTTCCACTCGCGCCAGTTAATAGCAAAACCGCGATCAGGACGGACGCCTCTCGCCCAGCCCAAATTGGCCGAGCATACACTTGATGGGTGCTTATCGCAGGAGGTGTGGTCGAAGTCTGGGCCATCGGCACCTGGGTCCCAGTGTACGTTGTGAAAGATACGGTTAGGTGTGGCGGAAACGTGCTCAAGAATATCGACCTCACCCGCCATAGGCCAGGGTAGCTCACAGCTTCTGTCAAGCTCCTCGCCACTGTGATGGGCAGCATCACTACAGCTACTAGGACCCTCTTTTATCCGGCTATCGAGCATCCAAAACGCGGGCCATAGGCCACTTTGTGAAACGCCTTGACGGGCGAAAGGTAAACGGAACATGACTTCAACATAGCCGAAGCGTTTGTCGACTTTGTTTTTGGCCATGATTCTGCCCGAGGTATAGTGCTCGGGTCTGTCTGCACAACCGGAACCAAAATTACATTGCCAACCAAAGTCGTCGGCGCAGCTCACGTCGTCACATTGCACGGGCCTGCCTTCATCGCGTGCTTGTATTTGAAAGACACCCTCTTTGATACAGTAGTTATAGTTGTCGGGAAAGTTGGTGCATTGGCGCTTGGTATAGAGCATTTTTTCTTTATTGACATTGAGGTTTTGAAATTGCCAGTAGTCTGGGTTAACTTCGCAACCTTGCTCGTTGCAATTGACGCCGTTGAATTCATCGTGCCATACGCAGCTATAGTTTTCGGGGACAAAGGCGCTGTTTGTTTTTAGCATGGTTGCTTGTGGGCTAGAATCTGACACTATTGTTATACAGCCGCTTAATAGAGCAGTTAGTGCCAGAAACCCAAGTAGTTTTTTTACTCTTTGCATTGTCATTAGGCTCCAAATTCAGCCGCTTTAACTGCGAAAATTGATTGCAGCACTTTGATTATTTTGGGGTAGAGTTGGCAAGCAGAGGGCGTTTTTTCTTTTCATGCTCGCCAGAACTTATCGGTAGATCACTTAACGATTAATTAAATAGCCGCTTAGATTCAATTAGAGCGAATAGAAAGCCGACTGCGAAAAGCGGCCGGCAAAGCCCCATACATCGACCACGTGCATTGGGATGTGACTGTTCTTGATTGCAAGCAACAACTAGTGCGTTGAATGGTTTTGTTTTGATTTCATTACCTCATCTAACCACCAATCTCGCTCCGGATTATACTTGTATTGCTTCTTGAGTTCGGTTGCTTGGTTTCTAAGATCCTGCTCGATTTTGTCATATTCGGTGTTGTTAATTAAATTGTTCATTTCTCCTGGATCTTTTTTCAGGTCATACAGCTCATCGATATCATTCTCAAGAAAAGCATCGACCAATTTATAGTTTTCTGTTCTCACAGCGATTTGATTGGGGCCGGCATAAGGCCAGTACGTATCTAAATAATATTCGAATAATATCGCTTTTCTCCAATCTTTTTCTTCCCCTTTTAACAAATTCACCATCGAGTCACCCTGCATGTAGTCGGGGATTTCTACGCCTGCCAGCTCCAGAATAGTGGGGGCTAAGTCAATATTCAGACCTTGTTCCTTTATTTGGGTGTTGGGTTTGATCAGCTTGGGATAGCGAATAAGCATGGGCACTCGAATAGATGCTTCATAGGCTAAACGTTTATCATTGAGCGTGTGCTCACCCAAAAAATAGCCGTTATCACTGCTATAGATGATCACTGTATTATCTAATTCGCCCATTTCATCTAAAGCAGCTAATACTCTTCCTAATGATTCATCAACGGCTGCTAGCGTACGTAAGAGGCCCATGCTCGTGTCGTAATTGATAGGCCATTCTTTTTCGGGTAATTCTTTAGGGATAGGCAGGTTTTTCTTCCAATCAAAGCCGAAGGTTTTGGCTCGCTGCCATTCAGGCTTTCCCTTAAATGTCTCTTTATGTGTGTCAAAGGGAGGCGTTGGTAGTTCTTCGCCCTTGTATAAATCAGCGTGCCTTGGCGCAGGTAAGAACTTTTCGTGAACTGCTTTATGCCACAGGTTTAAGCTAAATGGCTTGTTGGCGTCGCGCTCTTCTTTCAACCAAGCAATGGCTTTGTCGGTAAGGATATCGGTCATGTAACCTCTTTCTTGGTATTCATGCCCATTATCATTAACCGGAGGATCGAAATATTCGCCTTGTCCGACAAAACTAAACCAGTAATCAAAGCCAGGCCTGATATGATCCTTTCCTTTTTTATGGGCCATATGAATTTTACCGATATGCGCGGTTTCGTAGCCAGCATCTTGTAGATGCGAAGAGTAGGGCGCGAATTCGTCCCATTTGGGGTCGACATGTTTATTATTTTGATTCACGCCATGAATATGAGGGTAGGTGCCCGTTAAAAAACTCGCTCTTGATGGCGAACAAATAGACTGTGTCACAAAGAAGTTTTTTACGTTAACACCTTCATTAGCTAATCTATCCATATTGGGTGTTTCTAAAAAAGGATAACGTCCACTCAGACCTAACGCGTCAAAAGGTTGATCATCAACTAAGACAAATAAGAAGTTGGGTTTTTTTGATGTCGACGAGCCTTGATTTTTTTTGGCGCCTAGTTCGCTGCATGAGGCCAACAAAAAAATGATACAAGCGCAACTAACGAAAAGCGCGCTTTGCTTAACCTTAATGTTGACGACATTCGACATACCAATTTCCTCAAAAACAGCTATTTACTTATTCTATTGCTAGCGTGGTAGTGGGTAGCAATCTCATAATAGTGTTGACATTGACTGTAGCTATCGTACCATAAATGACAGCGCTGTCAATTGGGGGGTGGCGACTGCTCTTCACCGGTCAGAACGATGGTCTTCGCTCTTTGAGCCGCCAAAAAAGTCAGCGGTCAAGACGGCTTGAGCGCCCTGTTAGATTTTTGAATTATCAAGTTCTCTCGCTGTAAAAGAAAAAATACAATCAAGTGTCAACCTAAAGATTTAGCGCTTTCGTTTTTGCCAAACACTGTGACGCTTTTCAATGTGAGAGTTCGGCGATTGAACGGATATTTCCCGTTAGCTGGTTAGGGCAAGCTCCAAAATAAAGGTCCTTGCTGAATAAGAGGGACAAGCCACTTGCGCGGCTATTTACACGGATTACTTGTGCTACCATGAGGCTGCGTGCTACTTAGCCCATAGGTTACTATAAGTAATTTGTTCTAGCCAAAGAGCCTGAGTTCGCAAACCTTGGGCATTTGTTTTTGACTCTATGGCTGAGGCGAAGGGTAAGCCATAGAGTTGA
>JACLAC010010289.1_pt1 | contig 28347 bp, 28 predicted proteins | sample 8027881 | NCBI WGS metagenome assembly JACLAC01 (sample SAMN15725517, study PRJNA655200) | protist metagenome | isolation source: fluorescence activated cell sorting (FACS) single amplified genomes of... | place: Spain: Blaines Bay Microbial Observatory, Mediterranean Sea | collected 2016-01-19 | reverse complement strand
GCCAGATGTGATTGCAACTCAGCTGTTTATTTCCCTGGAGCGCTTACAGATCGAACGGGCCCCTATCTATATTATGCATCGAGACAATCCTGATGTGCCTGTGAGTGAGTTCGTGGACGCTCTGAATGCGCTCTACGCCAAGGGGCTGATTGAGACCTTTGGTGGTTCAAACTGGTCAGTGGCGCGCTTCAAAGAAGCCAACGCTTATGCTGCTTCAAAGGGGCTGCAGCCACTGAAAATCCTAAACAACAACCTATCACTTGCAGTGATGGAAAAACCAGTCTGGGATGGCTGTATCACCTCCAACACGTCGGAGATGCTTAGTTTTTTGAGGGAAACTGGCACGACACACCTGTCCTGGTCTTCTCAGGCAAGAGGTTATTTTCTGCAACCGGGTCAAGGTACCACCTTGTCACCAGACACAACTGGAGATGCTTGTTTCTCCTCTGAGGCAAACGCAGAGCGTCGCAGGCGTGCAACTCAACTCGCAGTAGAGCGTGGAGTAAAGGCCCAAAACATTGCGACAGCCTGGGTGTTGGGTCAGCCTTTTCCGTCACTTGCGCTCATTGGGCCCCGCAGCCCTGGTGAAATTGCCACGACCTTGCCGGCGATGACAGTGTCACTGAGTACTGCAGAGATTTCCTGGTTGAATCTGGAGACTAGTTGGCGCTAGGAGCTGCAGAGAGCAGTGAGCCATCCGACAATCTTACGATATTCCTGGAAAAGGAGGATGGGTAGACTCAACGTAGGGTGCTTCCGGAAACTTCAATGGAGAGGTTCTTTGAACCCAGTTAGGGCATCGCAGCAAGCGGAGGATTGGTATTGATTGGCCGCGGAGATCCGGGTATGAAGGTATAACCCAATGACAATAATGTGATCCATTATCCGCACGACGCAGGTGGTGCTCAGACCGTGGCTTGAACTTCGTTGGTTTCAGACAATTCGAGATTTTCTAATAGATAGCTGGTCTTTGAAGTAGACTTCCCAGTTCTGCCAGAGAAATGAAGATTACGCCAACTTAGGCGGTCTAAATTGCAATGTTTTGTTTGGTTTTATCTATTTATCCATACTGCATCTTAGCTCTTTGGAACTGGTGATTTTGCGCAAAGCAAATGTTCTCACAAACCTATCAAGTATTTCAAAGAACTCAGATGGTGATGGAGAGAGACATGGAAAGGAAACTGATGGGTAGGCAGTGGGTTAGTTTTGTCCTTGGGAATTAACCTAACAATCCCGATTGGAGGTAAAGGCAGATGTCGAAAGCAGAAGCATTTGATAAGGCATGGCGACGAGCTATTCAGCAAGGGGATTTCGCTTTGTATGATGAAATCGTGCATCCAGATTATGAGTCAGTGAATCATGGTGTGAAGTTAGACAAAAACATGAGCAAACGTGTTTTATTGAAACGCAAAGGGAAAGTTGTCATGGGTCCTTATCAAGTTCTCTATGAAAATCATGAGTTCTTGTGCATTCAGAGGTATTCAAGAGTCAACAAATATGTATTCATCTCCATGCTCTCTGGCGTGAGTTATAAGATGGGGAAGGTGATTAGCCAACAAACCATGCGAGAACAGTTGGATTATGATCCAAGTGAAGGGCAGGATTGGAGTTGGGAAGATTACGAGTAATGGCGTGTGAAACTATGAATAAATGCATCTTGCTATCGCTGTTCTTTATAATACTTGGTTCACAAGTTTTTGGATATGACGAGGACGACTTGGACAAGTTTTTGAGGACGAATCAATGTGAAAAATGTGATCTTGCTCTGGTGGACCTAAAAGACATGAATCTAAGCAAAGCTAGTTTGAGAGAAGCTGATCTGTTCGGGGCCAAGCTGAGTAGAACTGACCTGAGTGAAGCCGAGCTTGTCGAAGTGAACTTGATAGAAGCCGATTTGAGTCAAACGAATTTGATAAATGCCAACTTGATTGGGACTGATCTGTGGGGGGCTATTCTCATCGGGGCTGATCTGCGAGGCGCAAAACTAAACGGAGCTGTTCTGGACTATGCCGACCTTGAGCAGGTCAAATTTTGTAATACTGCAATGTCGGATGGATCGATCAGAAACGATGACTGCTAGTTCTAACAATCGATAAGCCTGAATTACTGATGCCGAGGAATCCTGATTCACCCAAATACCTTGAACTTCCAAACTCCAGGGCCTATCAGCGTCATCGCTTTGTGGATATCCAGCATGGACGTACCTTTGTTGATCGACACTACTATCGAGTTTTGCTTGAATCGATGGTCAATGATCTCTATGACCCAAAACGAAAGCAGCTCAAATTATTGCAGGAAGCTTGGTTAGCCCCAGAAATTTCTGAAGTTAATGATTTTGAGGAACCCTAAAGAATTTAAAAAAGGAAAAATAATGAAAATAGGCATCACCGGAGCAGATGGAACAATTGGTACTGTTTTGCGAAATGAGTTGTCAGGGCAACACGAGTTAAAGTCATTTACTCTTGAAGAAAATCTGGAACTGGGCTCTACAAAAATAGACCTATCAAGAAGCGCTGAGGTTTTTGGCAAGTTTTCCGGTCTTGATGCATTGATTCATTTGGCAGCTGATCCAAGTCCCAACGCACTCTGGGAAAGTGTTCGGCAAAATAACATTGAAGCAACCTACAATGTTTTCAATGAGTGCGTGAATGCTGGGATAAGTAAGATTGTTTTTGCCAGTACGAATCATACTCAACATGGAGACACCCGCTTAACTACTACAGAAACCTTAGATCCATCCAAGAATAAAATTCTTTCACTATCAGATCCTACGAACCCAGATTCTTTATACGCAGTTTCAAAATTGTTTGGTGAGAATCTAGGGAAGTACTTCTCAGAAAATTTTGAAATTCAGTTTGTTGGACTCCGAATCGGCTGGGTGATCAAAGGCAATGATCCTACGATTATGCGGGGAACTTCTTCAGAAGATTACATGCGAGCCATGTACTTAAGTCACCAAGACTGTGTTCATGCTTTTGAAAGAGCATTGGAGGTGGATAAGAAATTTTTACTTGCTTACGCCATTAGTAACAATACCAGAAAAGTCTTCGATCTAGCAGATACAATCGATGCTCTCGATTATCATCCGGTCGATGATGCTGAAACATTTTTTTGAAGAACCCACAAAACAGCTTTTATGTGAGCCTCAATCGAGAAAAAACAACTGCAACTCACCCTTCAAAGCTGATTTATACTTTGACCAGCTTTCTCAGCAGGAAAGAATCTTCTATTTACCTCAGTAAAATAGGACCTAGAGAGTCGTATTCTTGTAATGAATGCACCCGCTGCTTGATAGGCTTTGAGGAAAAGTCAAACCATCTCCTGCCTACTCATGCTGTTTTAGGCCTCATTTGCAATGTGGGGGTAGGACAAAATCACTGATGGCATGGCTAATCAAGAAGGTTCCCATCTCCCCTATTTCTCCTCTCTAATTATCGTAAGCCTGGAGATCGTAGAAAGTACGAAGAAAGGTTGGGCGCCAACAAGCAAGATTAGACTTCTGCAAAAACCAATGCAAAACGGATTAAAAGCATTAATGGCCAGTCAGCAACGAATGCAGAACGGCGCTAGCAGCAGAATCATCCAAGACACTCAATCACCTCTTGGAGAGCTATCACCATTTAAAGGGTGGGGTGCTCAAAGGAATCATCACCTGTGAAAATCGCTATGCTTCATCTGCATGGGTCTGTTGGTGAGAAGACTTCTGATGATTTGGTCTCTTTGGAACTAGATCAGTTCCGTATTCATTTGCTCAAAAACCATAGTATAGGGGCTGTTCGCAATGTATTGGAGCTATTGAACAGGATCATCAAATTTGGAGTTGTCAAGTAGCTGAGTAGACCACTCAATTAGACGCTCAAACCCCCTAAAAAAAGACCCGGACTCTCAACACATCGAAGTGCTTACTGATGAGCCGTTTCAGCGGTTAAACTAAGTCTGGAATAACTACTATGATAAGCACATCGTCCACCTCCATCAGCTAATTGCCAGGACTGGGTCGATACCATCCGAAGCTTTGAAATTGCTTTGGGAAGATATCAATCTTCCAATGAGAACTTTTACAAAGCGCGATACAAAAAGCGGAAAGTCGCTAGTGTTCAGAATGAACCAGAAGGTGCGTGTAATTCTGGAAGCTCAGCAAGCATTGTTGGATAACTCGGTGGAGTCTATGCAATTTAGTAAGTTCGTTTTCTCAGAGCCACCAGGTGAACAACGTAAGCTCGAATCTTATCTCAATCATTTTCGCTAGATTTACGATTTTGCAGGAATTCTCAAAGATTATCGTTCAAATTATTGCCTCAGAGATGCAATTTTGACTCGGCTATTGTGTTCAGGACTCTCGTTGGATGCAGTAGCTCACCAGTTAGGTCATATACCAGGATCTTTAATGACTCGAAGCTATGCCAAATTCCTGGCTTCTGCCCAACAGAAGATTGCTGGTCGTTCCCAGAGGGTAATGGATGAAATGTTGAAATCAAGATTTCAAAATAACATTAGGGTCCGAACAAAACACCTTGAGAAGGACAACTGAGATTTCTGCCCAGTCCACTTAGCCAATCCGAACTTCTACCCATCAATTTACTGCTAGCATGAAAAGCTTTGGCGGCTTAAGATTCTACGGTACTGCCTCAGCTGCTCCTGAAAATATGGCTTAATCTTTGGTCAGCCAAAGTCGATTCATTTAATCTCCAAGTGTAGTATAACTCCCTCGGAGAAAGCTAATTTTGAACGGTTTTGCCTAATTCATTCAATAGATTCTTATTGTCTCAATTTTTTGATTGCATTGTGCAATCAATTGGTGTTAGAAATTAATTTCTTTTAGAAAATAAATAGCCGTGAATGACTTCAGATTCCGTGGACTTACTGCTAAGAGCGTTCAAGAAATCAATCGAGGAGTAATTCTTCGCCTGATTTATGAGCGAAGATTGTGTTCTAGATCAGAAATAGTTCAGAGTTCTGGTTTGGATGCTTCCACGGTGACAAGGGTAGTACAGCAATTAGTCGATGATTGCATTGTCGAAGAGAGCATTCTTCAAAAAGTAGAGAATCAGCGGGGTAGGAGGTCAATTGGACTGAGGATGGCTGCTGATCCGCATCGGGTGCTGGTGGTAAGATTACAGCGTCTGAACTTCAAGGTAGCAATGTTGGATTTAACTGGATCGATACTCAAATCCATTGAAATTCCAGTTAAATCGGTTAGTACTGCAGAAAACATTTTTGATCATATTGTTGAATCTCTGAATTCTTTTCTGGAGCTTTGTAGAGAAAATTTGGTTGGCATTGGCGTTACCTTACCAGGGCCTTTTCTTGAGGATTCAGAGCGAATTGTATTGATCACGGAATCACCAGATTGGCATCAATTCGATCTGATTCAGCGCTTGAGAGAGCACTACAGAAATATCCCTGTCTACTCGAAACATGACGCTAAGGCAGCAGCGCTCGCTGTTTGGATTTCACAGGGGCTGGATTCGAAGTCGCAAGTTACTCTCTACCTGTCTGCCGGTCAGGGTATTGGATCAGGGTTAGTTCTTAACGGAAATGTTTTCAAGGGGAGTCTAGGAACTGCAGGTGAGATCGGTCACACCTCAATCGATTGGAATGGGCCGCTTTGCAGATGCGGGAATAATGGCTGTTTAGAGCTATATACTTCCAGTTTAGCCTTACTGAGAAATTTGGGGGAAGACTGGCAAAATATTTCATCGAAGCCAATCTCATTTGAAGAGGTGGTAATAGCTTATAAAAATCGACATCCCTCGGTAGTGAAGGAGGTCGCACGTGTGGCTGAGTATCTGGCGCAAGGACTAGTCAATAGCATTAATTTGATGAACCCAGATTTGATCGTCATAGGTGATGAGTACACGAAATTTGGAGGGAGTTTTCTTGAAAGTATTAAGATTCATATACAAAAGAAAATTCTGTCAAGTGTCTTTAAAAATATTAATTTTCAACTTGCTCCACAGACTGATTTAGTTATTGGTGGTAGTTTTCACCATGTTATTCAGAATGAACTGCTCTGAATAACAAAGACAAATTTTTAAAGAAAACTGACTACCAGAAGTATTTTTAATGAAAAATGTAAATTGTATCGGCAGTTGCTTAGTTGATATTTTATTGAGCCCAGTGGCAAATTATCCTGAGCCAAAAGTTCGTACAAGTATATTTGTAGAAGAATTAAAATCTTCTCCTGGAGGAGGTGCTGCAAATTGTTCTCTTACGCTGGCAAATATGGGAATTCATGTAAATTTGTTCAGCAAGGTGGGTAATGATTTACATGGAGATTATCTCCAAGAAAAATTAAATATTGCTGGCGTAAGAACTAAAAATACTTTGAAAAGGACAGAAAAAAAGTCGACTTCTACAGTGATTGTCTGTGTTGATCCAAGAGGCGAACGCAGTTTCTTATCCTATCACGGTGCTCTTTCAGAATTCAGATTGAACGATATAGATTTCGAAGAATTATATGCTAGTGAAATTCTTTTATATCCAGACTTGTTTAATCTTCCAATGATTGATGGAAGACCTCTTTGTAATTTACTAGAGAATGCTCAACAACGTGGAATTGTGACGGTCTTAGATGAGACTTGGGGAGTTTCTGGATTACAAAAGGACGTCCTTGAAGCTTGTCTTCCATTTGTAGATTATTTGATGCCAAGTGCTGATGACCTTGCTTACTTGTACCCGAATGAAAAGCCTGAAGAACTTGCCAGAATATTTATAAGAAAAGGTGTTCAAAATGTTATATTTAAACTTGGTGCTGAGGGCGCATTGATTACGAACAACGAAAGAACTTTTAAAGTTCCTGCCATCGCAAATACTAATGAAGTGATAGATACTACTGGAGCGGGAGATAATTTTAGTGCTGGGTTTGTATATGGACTTAGTTTGGGTCATTCATTGGAATCTTGTTCGGTGCTTGGAAGTAAAACAGCAGCACTTTCTATAAAACAGCTTGGAGCTAGTGTCAGAAAAGAAGATTTAAAATCTCTTTTGAAAGAAATTTGAATCACGAAATCAAGCAATAACTTAAATGCATGTTGAAGATTTAAAAATATAAAATTTATAAGCAATCAACTACTTTAAAATCAGAAAATTTGACTGGAAATAGCTTCGAAAATAAATTTTAAATTTAGTTTAAAATGAACAGTCCTGCCAAACCAATTCTAGAAGTCAATAGTGTAAGTAAGGCCTTTGGGGGTGTCGAAGCATTGCGCGATGGGTCACTAAAACTTTCTCCAGGGGAGGTGCTCGCAATTGTTGGGGCAAATGGAGCAGGAAAATCAACCTTAATTAAAATTATTGCTGGAGTACTCACTCCAGACAGGGGCGATATCAGCATCAAAGGTAAAGCCATTGCTCGTCAAGACCATACAGTGAGCTTTATTCGACAAATGGGAGTCGAAGTTGTCTATCAAGATCTAGCAATAGTTCCGAATATGACAGCACCTTACAACCTTTTCCTAGGCAGGGTTCCAAGAAAATTTGGGATCTTCGTAGATGAAAAGAAAATGCAGGAAAAGACTAGGGAAGTGCTGGCAGAGCTCAAGGTAGAGACTGTCCAGAGTCTTAGGCGCCCAATTTCAGAAATGTCCGGGGGCCAGCAACAAAGTATAGCCATTGGGCGAGCCATTGCCTGGGGGAAAGAGATTGTTATCCTAGACGAGCCCACAGCCGCCCTAGGACCGAACGAAACGCAACAGGTTGAAAGAGTGATCAATGAAATTCGTAAACGGAATACTGCTACAATCTTGATAAGTCATAATTTAGATCAAGTCTTCCGTTTAGCTGATCGCTTGGTGGTAGTTCATCAAGGAAACACCTCGAAAGAGTTCATGCGAAATGAGGTGACCATTGACGAACTCGTAAAAGCCATTACAACTGGCTGAAAGGAGTGTTTCATGGCAAGTGATGTCGAAAAGAAAATGATGTTGCCAAATAAGGGGAATAGGAAATTGATGGCTCGGCTGGTTATGCCAATTTGGGATTCTCCAGAGGGTCGTGTTTGGATCAGTCGGCTCAGAGATAATGTCCCATTTATTGCGATTACATTGGTGATTCTGTTGTTTTGGTTCATCAGTGGAGACAGATTCATGTCTGTTCGCAATTGGACATTTATTGCTCAGCAGACTCCCGTTTTATTACTACTGGCTTTTGCCCAACTCCTAGTTGTGACGACCGGATCCATTGATATTTCTGTAGGCTCCAACCTTGGGTTCAGTGCCTACATGGCAGCATTGGGGATGCTATGGTTTGGTGAGTTGGGATTCATTGTCGGAATATTTGCTGCGATGCTTATTGGAGTACTCAACGGGGCTATTTTCTCTCTGTTCAAGATCTCCTCTTTCGTAACTACACTGGCCATGCTCATTATTGTTCGAGCTGTTCTGGTAATTGTTTCAGATGGTCGCTCCATATACGTAAGTGATCAACCAATGAGCAACAGCAATATTACCTCGATTGAAGCTAAGTGGTTGCTGGATCTCGGTCAATTTCCACAAATTCTCTATTTCACAGTCTTTGTCGCGGTTTTACTCTGGATTGTCTATGAAAAAACAGTATTTGGCCAACAACTAAAAGCTCTTGGCGGAAATGAAAAAGTTCTTCGTTTGACAGGAATTTCAGTCAATTGGTTTAAAATTCAGGTTTTTGCTGCTGCTGGATTTATGGTTGGGTTGGCATCATTTATCAACTTGGCTCGATCCGGAGCAGCTACTGTTCAAGCAGGTGAAATGTTGGAGTTAGATGCTATTGCAGCGGTTGCACTTGGAGGCACTGTGCTAACCGGTGGCTATGGTAGTGTTCTGAAAACGGTGGTTGGTGCGTTGACGCTGACTATTGTTGCAAATGGCTTAACGATCGCTGGGGTCCCTCCCTCTTGGAGTAGAATTGCAAGAGGCCTCTTGTTGATCACTGCGATTGCTATATCACTTAACCGGAAGCAGATCGATGTAGTCAAATAGTTTTCCACGAGCAGGTACCGATAACTGCTGCCTGATAAATATAAGAAAATGGAGGGCCTATGTAAAGAGATGTATCCGGAATTCTGCTTAGATTATTTATGAATATAAATATATTTTTTCTGAAGAGGTAACATGAGACGATTTTTTCACGGTGTGCTTGGTATCATGATGCTGGCTCCGATTTCTTTTGCGGAAGCCGTTACCCCCCGCAAAGACTTAGTTTTTGCTGATCTAGGCCAGCCTCAAACCAATCCATGGGTTATCAATCGGCACCGTTTCCAGGAATGTGTAGCCCGGGCATTGAATATTGAGCAAATCCTTGCTGACGATGAAAACAGTGAGAGTAAACACGTAAGCCAAGCGGAATCTTTGGTAGCCCGCCAACCAGATGCAATGGTTTTCAACCCACTAACCTCACCAGCTGGAGCTCAAGTAGCCAGATTACTGGAACGGAATCGTATTCCTGGTATGACAGCTGGAAGAGTAGTGGTTGCTGATTATGAGAAAGAGTACAATGGTCAGTTCTTGATCGGACAGATGGGTACCAACCTAGATGCTTGGGGTGCTGCGATGGCTCAGGCTGCCATTGATGATGGCCATCGTAAAATTGCGATGATTTGGAATCCAAAGGATGTCATCACAACGCAATATATTTGGGCAGGAGCTCAAAGAGTGATTGACAAGTATCCCGATGCTGAAGTGATCATGGAAGGCCGAGATCGATTGAGTCGAGAGACTGGGATCAAGTACGCAGAGCAGTACGTTGCCCGTTTTGGTGAAGATGAAATTGATGCGATTATTGTTTTAGGAGCAACTGCCGGCCTTGGAGCCCAATTCGCTCTTGAGCAAGCCGGACGAACGGATATCGACGTAATTACTTGCGATATTGACGAACAAGTCGCTCAGAATATTCGTGATGGTAAGTTGTCATTCAGCATTGGAGGCCACTGGATGGGGGGTGGTTTTGCAATGATCCATCTTTATGACTACTTGCATGGATTTCCCATTGAAGATACCCAGCCAGATTTCAGCCTTATTCCCGTGAATGCATCAAATGTTGATGCTTATGAACGTCAGTTCTTGAATGGGTGCGTGCTTACTCCTAATGAAATCCGCAATATCTCCCGGGTATATAATCCAGATGCAGACCTGGCTGGATTTGTTGAAAACTTTTCAAACACTTGGAATGATTGAGATGCTCTTACTAGCTTAGTAACTTTCTCCTCCCAAGTCCCGAGGACGTTCTTCTTTGGAAGACACAGTTCTCGGGGCGACTCTGCAGACTATTCTTGATCTCCGTATTTTATCTAAATGACCCGCAGGACAATAATGAATTGTGGAATCATTTTATCGCGAACAACATTAGCATATTTGTTTTCAATACCAGCAACATCCAGTGGATGTTCATTACGCAGATGGTTCGTTCTGCAATTAGGTCATTGCCTCCTCCAGTCACTTCGGGCGCGCAACATTACTAAAGTAATGCGATAAAGGGTATTTGACCAATTTCGCTGAGCAGTGTCTCCTTATCTCAATCTGATATTATCAGTACTACGGCAACCGTGACATCTATAGTTTAAGTGTATCGAAGTGGAGTCTTGCTTAGAAACTGAAAAGATAAAAATCCAACTAAATTTTTGGAGGGCAGCGTGGGTTTTAACGCAAAGCGACATCTGGAAAAGATTCAATTGGTCGAAGAGTATGTTCGCCAACATAAAGCGGATATTGCAAAGCACCCTTGGAGGGAACACTATCACTTTCAAGCCTCTGTAGGCTGGATGAATGATCCCCACGGGTTGATTCAGTTTCAGGGGAAGTTTCATCTGTTTTATCAACATCACCCCTTCAGTGGGAAGTGGGGTACAATGCACTGGGGTCATGCAATCAGTGAGGACCTGATTCATTGGGAGCATCAGCCCGAAGCTCTTGCCCCCAGTGAGGATTATGATGGCTGGGAAGGTGGGGGAATCTTCACTGGATCTGCGATTGTACATCAGGATGAACTGGTCTTGTTCTATACCGGCTGCGCTCAAGATCGACAAGTGCAGTGCATGGCAAGTTCATCAGATGGCTATTCTTTTGCCAAATCAAATCATAATCCTATCCTTGCAGAGCCTCCCCCAGGGATCAATCCTCACGATTTTAGAGACCCCAAGGTCTGGCGGCAGGGTGATTGTTGGTACATGGTGACTGGGGTCACCGATGGAGTAAGTGATTTGATTGAGCCCTCCAATTGCCAAAGAAATGGCCTTGGCAAGGTCTGCTTACATCGATCCAGGGATTTAAAAAATTGGGAATTCATCAACTACTTAGTGGAGAGTCATGGAGAGTTGGGCACCATGTTAGAGTGCCCTAATTTCTTCCCGTTGGATGGCAAATGGGTATTGATGTACTCCCCGATGGGTCTTCATGACCGACAGGTGGTATATCTGACAGGGGATTTTGATGAGAAGACTGGAAAATTTCACTGGCATACCATGGGTTCGGTCGATTGGGGTTTTGACTATTATGCTCCCCAACATTTCTGTGATGATAGAGGGCGAGATCTGCTGATGGCTTGGGTGGGATCCTGGCCTTTTATGCCGTGGTGTCGTGGTAACTATGACACTAGCGATTTGGGCTGGTATGGTAGCATCACTCTCCCACGTCAGATACGACTGTGTCCGGATGGGAAGCTTGCTAGTGAACCAGTTTCTGAGATAGAACGGCTCAGAGAGAATGAGCAATATTACTTGCCATGCGTGATTCACGAATCACAAGCCTTTCCCTTCATTGCAGGTGACGGAGTGCATTGTGAAATCATCGCCAGCTTTGACTTGCTGGAGACAAGTGCAGAGCGCATTATTTTCCAGCTGCGCAGTTCTAAGAATCAAGAGACAAAGCTAGAGTTTGATCTTGTGCGAGGTGAGATGATTTTTGATCGCACTCGTTCAGGGAACATCTCTGCCCTACAGCGAAAATGTTTGTTGGAGTCAGCAAGCCAATCTAAGCTTAACATTAGAATATTTCTCGATAGTATCTCCATCGAAATTTTTACTGATGGTGGTCGGACTACAATGACCAACAATATTTTCTCTAGTCCGGAAAGTAATCAGCTATCTATTTCTGCAGTTGGTGGAAGTGCACGCCTTTTAGGCCTGAGAACCTATGGGTTGAGGTCTAGTGTGATTGAGTAAAGCTTTCTTTGGGGTGGGCTCTTAGCATCGCAAAGGCACATTATTCATCCCCAAGCCGTTTAATGGTGAGGCTTCCTTATGACCTCTACAAAGGGTTGCTCAATCCTATCCTGATCTGCAACTAGCGTACTTGCACCAGTTTTTGGTTGGACGATGTGATCAAGGCCCTCGGAAGCACTTAAGCCGTACTGGAAGAATGTTGATTTTGATCTAAGGAACTATACCAAGCGCGACACCAAAAGTTGGAAAACAATGCTTCAACTGATGAACAAAAAAGTGTGTGAGATGCGGTAGCAGCAAAGGAAGCTTCTGAATAATAGTTCAGTAGAATTGCAGGAAAATCCCTACGTATTTCTGACAACCGATAACAGTTTATGCAGATTGGATGGTCTAAAGCGTCGTTTTAGCAGACTAAGCGATCAGGATAGCATCCCAAATTCATCATGACCCAAATATCAACTGATAGATATACAGAATTTTGAGATTTTTAGTTGGCTGATCCTTGGCTCTGGTAGTCCCTCGAGGCTATGATGGGCAATGAGTGAATAAACAAAAGGAATTGTTTTAGCAGAAGATCTGGGAAAGAGAAGCGTTGGCCCTTAGAGAACCTTATTGATTAGCCGTACCGTCGTAGCCCAACCCGATTCCTCACGTTGCAAATGAAGCCTGCCTACAAATAAACTACCTCTAATTTAGCCAGTCATTATGCTCATGCTAACTCACCAATTGTCCCATTTTACCCTCCTGGAAATCCCTGAAGGCTTCCATCAACTCCTGGCGTGTGTTCATTACGAAAGGCCCGTGGGCTGCCACTGGTTCACCTAGCGGTTCTCCGTTCAGAATCATCACTTTAGACTCTTCTTCCAACTCAAGATTCAAGGAATTGCCTGATCTACTGAGAATGGCAAGGTTGCCTTTGTTGAGCAATTTCTCTTCGATAGAGGATCTTCCTGAAAGCTGGAACACAAGTGTGTTGCTACCTTCCGCTAAAGGAATTTCTAATTTGGCATTTGCAGGGCCATTAAGTTCATACATGTTGATTGGAGAAAAGGTTTTCACAGGTGATTTGACTGTTCCAAAGCTTCCGGCGATGACCTTAACGGTAATTTCCTGATTTGCCCCATCAAGCACAGGAAAATCTGCTGCTTCGAGTGACTGATAGCGAGGCGAGATCATCTTAAATTTTGAAGGCAGGTTGACCCACAGTTGGATCATTTCAAAATCACCTCCTTTTTGGGAAAAGTTGCGTGAGTGAAATTCATCATGTACCACTCCTGAGCCTGCGGTCATCCACTGCACCCCTCCAGTGGTAATGGTTCCTCCCCCCCCACCAGAATCGCGATGTTCCACTTCCCCCTTGATGGCAAAGGTTACAGTTTCAAAACCTCGATGAGGATGCTCTCCAACTCCAAGTTTTTTGCGGGTTGGTGGAAAATATTTGGGTGCTGCATGGTCCATCATCAAAAACGGGCTGATACTTTCCACTTCCTCAGAGTGCATTGAGAAAATGGTACTGACGTGAAATCCGTTTCCAACCCAATGCTTTTCCCTCGGGCTAATTATTTTTTGAATTTTTTTCTCTTCAGTCACCAACTGCCCCCTAGTGATATTCGAAGTGTTGATACCAAATGTTTAGGAATTACCTGATGGGTATGACTATTTCGGCTGCTAAATATGACGTAAATGATAAGAGTCTTTTCGGCATTTTTATATTAGCAGATATTCGTTTTGAGGATGAAAAAAATTCTGGAAAATCTTCTGAATTTACTTGTTCTGAGCCTCTTCAGAAATAGATCCTGAACTCTAAAATTCGACTGTCATGAGGTTTTTCTGCAATCATCCAAACTGGGTTCATTATCTAACTTAATTTTGAACGGTTGTGTGGAAGCGTGAAGTCGGTATGTGGTCCAACAGGCACAACTCTGGACGGATTGATTGTTTCATGGCTTGCATAGTAATGATTTTTAATGTGCTCCATGTTTACAGTAGCTGCAATGCCTGGTTGTTGATAAAGGTCTCGTACATAGCCCGATAGGTTTGTAAAATCGGCAATTCTACGGAGATTACATTTGAAATGCCCAACATATACAGGATCAAATCTCACCAGAGTCGTGAATAGACGCCAGTCAGCTTCTGTTATCTGATCTCCCATTAAGAAACGATGATTTGATAGCCTTTCATCAAGCCAATCAAGCGTCGCAAATAAGGGCCCAATAGCTTCTTCATAAGCTTGCTGAGTTGTTGCAAAGCCGGACTTGTAAACACCATTATTCAGAGTTTCGTAAACTCGTGTGTTGATTTCATCGATTTCCTGCTGAAGTTCTCGAGGGTAAAAATCTTCCAAGTTCGCACCAATGCTATTGAAGGCATTATTAAGCATTCTAATAATTTCTGATGACTCATTAGAAACAATCGTACTATTCTCTTTATCCCACAGCACAGGAACTGTAACTCTGCCTGAATAGTCTGGTTTTGCCGACGTATAAACCTGGTGAAGAAAGTCAGCATTATTAACGGTGTCAGGTAGTACTCCATCTGTAGTTTGGAATGTCCAACCATTCTCTGCCATGTACCAATGCACGACAGAGTGTGAAATCATTTTTTCCAGCCCTTTCAGAGAACGGAAAATCAAAGTACGATGCGCCCATGGGCAGGCTAGAGAAACATAAAGATGATAACGGCCTTCCTCAGCTTTGAAACCGCCTATTCCACTCGGCCCAGGTGAACCGTCAGAAGTAACCCAATTTCTAAATTGTGCTGTACTGCGAACAAATCTGCCTTGAGTGCTTTTTGTATCATACCAAGAATCTACCCACCGACCATCCTGAAGTAATCCCATTTAAAACCTTTGATAGTTTAGCCAAAGTATCTGACTAGTTTTATGCCGAAATTTTTGCAGTTAGTTTAAAGATAATTTAACCTGTGCATAATTAATTATCTATAAGCAAAATTAGAAATTAAATGTGCAATTATGAACAATAATTGGGATCAACTGAGATACTTTCTCACCTTAGCTAGGGACAAGACATTGTCCCGCGCAGGCAATTCTCTTAAGGTCAGTCACTCTACTGTCTTTAGGAAAATCAAAGCGATGGAGGATGATTTGGGAGTGACTTTGTTCGAGAACACCTCCGCCGGTTATACGCTGACAGCAGCAGGTCTGAATTTACTGGAGGAAATGGGTGAGGTGGGGGAAGTCATTGAGTCAAGTTTACGTCGGCTGAATGGGTTGGATCAACGCATCCAGGGAAGCATTGTGTTGGCAACAACCGAATCAATTGCAGGGAAACTGCTCCCCCCTAGTTTCAAGAAATTTCAAGAACAATATCCTGAAATCAAACTGGAAATTAGGGTGGGGCATGAAACCCTGAATCTTTCAAAGCGGGAAGCAGATATTGCAATCCGGCACAGTAGAAGTCCGCCATCAAATCTGGTGGGTAGAAAAATCGCTCCTTTGCCCTTCGCCCTATTTGCCCATAAGTCCTACCTTAAGAAAAAAGGTGCTATAGATTTTCCTCATGATACCGACAAACACCATTTTATCTTTCTCGATGAGAGCATGAGCTTTCTGGAAGCTAAAAACTGGCTGGATCAAAAGGTCGAGAATCCTGCGGGCATGATTCAAGTCAACTCGATGATCACCCTGATTCAACTTTGTGAGGCAGGCTTAGGCATTGCTGCTTTTCCTGATTATCCTAAAGCATTTTTGGATCCCAAATTAAAGCGGATCACAGGGTTGCCGAAATTCAAGGAAAGTAATCTTTGGATTTTGACCCATAAAGACCTGACACGATCTAAAAGGATTCGATTAGCGACTGACTTTTTTTACGAGGAACTTAAACAATCAATCATGTTGATGATTAATCAATCCTGACCAAACGACTCGTCCAGTGGATCAACAGAGCATTGTCAACAAGTGTCAAAATGTGATGATATCGTTCTTTAGAATTAGAGAAGATAAGGAACATTTGTGGAAACTAATCGGTCTTCCCTACTACACGGTTGAACAAATACTCAGAACTAAATGCCACATGGCCTGCAAACACTCTGCACTTCCAAAAAAAATAGTCACGAAAGGAACCGATGAAAACAATTCTCTGTTATGGCGACTCGAACACGTGGGGATATAGCCCGCATGACAAATGCCGTTTTGGCCCAAATCTGAGATGGACGGGAGTGCTCCAAAATAAGCTAGGAGATCAATTTCGGATTATTGAAGAGGGGCTCAACGGGCGGACGACCGTCTGGGATGACCCGATTGAAGGCTTTAAGAACGGGATGAATTACTTGATTCCCTGTCTGGAAAGCCATAAGCCTTTCGACCTGATTACAATTATGTTGGGAACCAACGATCTGAAATGCCGTTTTTCTGTTTCAGCCTATGACATCGCCGAAAGCGTTGGAGTTTTGATCAAGCATGTCCAGCAGAGTACCGTCGGATCGAATGAGACTAGTCCCACTATACTGCTGATGGCCCCTCCCCCTTTGGCAAATCTGGGAGACAATGAAGAGATGTTTCAGGGAGGTTTTGAAAAATCCAAACTGTTTGGAAGACATTATCGAAGAAAAGCAATGGAAATGGGTTGTGAGTTCCTGGATGCCTCTAAATTCATCAAGAGTAGCGACTTAGATGGGATCCACTTTGAGCAAGAAGAGCACCGTAAGTTAGGAGAAGCTATTTCGCAAAAAATAACAGCAATTTTTCAATGATTTTCAAGACTTCTTGTTGATCATATTCGGGGAATGGACAGATAATCGGATGACCTGAAGGTTCTGTGGAAGGACTTGGATCGGGGAAACTATAACAAGTGGAATACGAAGAGTGGTGAGACGTCGGTCCAACCGATGGATGATAAAGTTTGTGAGGTGCGAGAGGATAATTAGTTTTTCAATGGTGAGGGTCAGAGTAAGACAGCAAATCAAATTTAGTTGGCTGGGCTGAGATTTGAGCCTGCTAACTCCAGGTTATGAGTACTGTGTAAAAATCAATTCACGTCAGTATTTATAACGCCTTGAAGGAAATGGGGCTAATTCACTGTCAGTTGAGGAAGATTGTGATATCTGATCAACAGGTTTCGAGAGGTTAGTTGGGGCAGGTTGACCCGGTGAGAAATCATCCTACTGGTGTTGGTGTGTCTTAGAATTTCCTGGGCAACTGACCCCCATAACATCCTTGCTTTCTTAGCTCCCGGCGACTCCCCTGTTTGTTCCGATAGCAATGAATTGGTTCCAAGAGGCGGAATCTTTTCTGTTCTTTCAGGGCAGAAGTGTTCTGAAAAGAGGCATTTGATCTCACGACCTAGACCTAAAGAAATATATTGATTGAAGTAAAATAGTTTGTTCTAGATCTCTTTAGACGGGGTTTTACCCTCTGTGCGGCCTCTTTGTCTTTTTGAGTAAAAAGCCAAGAATAATCCTGCACCAGAAAACATATTCAACAATAAATAAACATAGATAAACCCGTAGGACATATTTGGCCAAGAATCCCTCGCAACATCCCTACAAAAGGACCATCCACTATCTAGAAAGGTGTCAGTCAGACAAAACCCCCCGCTTTTGATAATCTCCAGATTGATAATTGCTACTAAGATAAGAGCAGCCCAGAAGGTTAGAAACTTAAAAACTCTTTTCATCAGAGCACCAATACTTTCCTAATGAGATTTCCCAAAGTCAGTCTGCCGTATGTTCATTTACTTTCGTCACTTCCCAAGCAGAATTGCAGCAGTGTACATCACTGACTACCTCAGCCAGCATTGCCATAAATTCTTTGTTAGAAAAATTGAACTTTGTCACGATGAAATATTCAGAGAATTTTCCATCAAAGGATTTGGGATTCAATCTGATTGAATCCCTTTGAAGCAGTCCAGATCATTTGAGAGGGGTGGCGCCTGTTTCTGATCGGGTAACTTGACCATCGCGAATGCTATAAACAGCCATCAACGCCTCTTTGGATCCATCAGGATATTCGTTAAAACTGTGTACAACTCCAATCTCATTGTTTTCGTAAATCACCCTGAAGTCTCGCATGACAGCAGTTGGTCCATCGTTGTTCCACCAATCCCAACCTAGCATCTCGGACTTGGTGACTTGTGTTCCACTCTGATGACGTACAAAGATGAAATCGTCGGCCATCAGTAGATCCATGGCTTTGACATCTTTTGACTCAAAGGCATCATGTAATTTCTTCATCAACCCCATTTCTATCCTTTCCTCAATCTAAGTGTGAGACAACATTTATTGGTTAGGTGCCTGGTACGCAGAAACTACTTTATTGGCAGTTTCCATTGCCGAAGTCATTGACTTGGAATCGATGATTTCAATCGCCTCAAAGGAACTAAATGTTCCAGTTGATGAAGTAACCATTTCAACGGCAGCCATGTTTTCTGCGCTACCTTCCATAATCGCCACGATCTCAGCACTGCTGACGCTGAAGTAGAGTTTATGCATTTTTACATTGAGTGCAGAAAATAGTTTGTTGGCAGCCGCCTCACGATCTTGGGGGTTGTCAACCATCCCCTTGAATGCCGCATTACTATACTTTGCTTTTGCCAGATAAAGTGCCATGGTTTCTCCTTGCTTTTCGATACATGATTATGATGCGAGTATTAACGCATCAATGGATGGGATCCAACTAAATAGTCAGCAGAGGAAAATCTCAATAGATTTCTCCAACCATGAGCAGTTTCCCCAAAACCAAAATCTGAGACTCTACGATGGGGTCTCAATCACATAACGCCTCACAGGGCACCCCATCTTTGTCACCATCCAGTCGACTAAGTTCACATTGATTTAGAAAGGCTCTGGCTTCCTCACAAGTTCTCATTTGCCTGCAATATCGTTTGCTCCCACAAACCACTGTTATTCCAGAGGTGGGCAATGCTGGTTGGCTGGTCAGCACAGCGGAAGTACAGTTCATCTCTGGTTCTTCCAACGGTAACTTAACTTGATCTCCAAGCAACTCTCGTAAAGCCGCTAACTCTCTCTGGTCAGCCGTCAATCCCCACTTCAATTTCACAGTTACCCAAGCCTTAGCATACTCCTTTTGATAAGCCTCATTGTTCGGTAACCACTCTGCTGGGTCCTTTGCTCCTTTCTGACGGTTTAGACGACGATCGACAGCAATCAAAGCGTCTGGATCATCCAAATCATTGGCATAGGCTCTTTTACGCTCCCTCGACCAATTAGCAGCGCCAGACTCATGGGCTTCCTTGAGGGGCACCATATGATCAATGTCTAACTTAGTCGAATCGGTGATGGTTTTGCCAGAGTAAGGATCTTCCCAACTGCCTGAAAGCACCTTGCAACCCCTCCCTTTTTTATAAGTGACTTTCGAAAGAGATTCCTCGATCAACACCTCATGTCGAGCGTTCTGGCAGTCATGGTCCTCATCAATCCAATGTCGGTAGCTTTTGCGGTCGTATTTGGGGCAGCCTGTAGAGTCAGCTAGAACTGATGTGGACAGGACCACAAGCAACAGAGATAGAATCAAATAACGCATTAGGTATATTGGGAGGTGGGATGTTTTATTAGGAAGGAAAAAATGCACTGTGGCGGCATTGCTAGCTCTTTAGACTGAAAATATGTGCAGTTTTTGGGATCATTGCTGTCAACCAACAAAACTATAAATTGTCTGAGAGTCGAATTAAATTTATGACTGCCTTTGATCTAAATTTTCCATCATCATTCCGATTGTTTCAATTGCTGCAAGCCCTTCGACGGATTCCCTGATGCAGCCGTTGTCTCTGAGCCATGGTAATTTGTGTTCAATATAGTTTTCTAATTTTGGCTCGAATTGTAGTGGATCATCAAAGGCTCCAAGAATGACCCCAAGTCCCTCATAGGAGTCCGCTTTACCGTAGATTTTGGTTCCACAATCTGAACAAAAAAAGGTTCTAGCCAGTGATCCACTTTCAGCAGGGGCAGCGTACTCTGAAATTTCTCCACTAAATTGAACCTCGTCGTCACTTCCAAATGTCACAAATACCGCCACAGTACCGAACAATCTTCGACATCTCTTACAATTGCATTGAAATACTACTAAAGGATCAAACTCAGTTGAAAAGCTGATCTTCCTGCAATGACACCCTCCTGTATGCTTGACCATGTATTTCTCCTACAAAAACTATTAAGGGGTTATCTGATGCCGTTGCCAATTTGGAATGTAGACGAGTTTCCTAATGAAATCTTCCAACAGTATTTCTTGCGAAATTCTGCAAAGCCAGAGCAAGCACACTGACATCTTGAAAGAGGTTAGAGAGTCCCCAGCCTGACTAATGAAAAAAATTTCTCCCCCAGTCCTCCTCCCCAAGTAGCAGCCCTTGGATTATAGTCTAATCATCATGTTTCAATTACTTAACAACTATGGAGGATTTATGGACAGCTATAACAATATCGATCTGAAAGAACTTTTAGCAAGTGCCGCTTTGGAAGATGGAGAGCTTGCAGAAAAGCTTGATAAAGAAGGAGCAGATAAACTTACTTTTCAAAAGATTGAATGGAAAGCAGATGAGGAAGCAGGTGGATTTGAAAGGGAATTAGTCGGAATTTATGTGTAGAAGAGCCCTTTGTCACCAGCACTGCGCAACACCAATAGCCAGATCATCCCCTCAACCTAGGGAGAGAAAATGAAATCAAAAGAAGTAGCTAAACGTTGCAAAATGTGTTGGTGCGTTCTATCAGAATCTCTTAACAGCTCTAGGTGCGCTTCATGTGATAAACTCAAATTCTTCAATACACCACCGGAGGCACCAACAATTCAAAAAAGGATGGTGTGGTCTCCCCAAGCCTAATCACATGTAGTCTTCCCAGATCCAGTCCTGTCCTTCGCTGGGGTCATAATCCAATTCTTCTAAAGTAGTATGTTGACTGATGATTTTTCCATTATTGTAACTGAGTAACGTAGTAACTGAGTTAAAAATATCTGCGTCTCTATATTTATTGAAATACTGTAATTGCAGTGAATCGCCATCTTCTAAAACAGTTTTCGGAGGTGTGATTATCAGTGACTCAGCAAGAGCCATATATACCGACTTGTCTTCATCAAGATTGACTTTGACCTCTGTAAAAACATCACTTGAAGAATAATCAGCATGGTATATTTCATCAACAAATGAAAAATCCTTTTCTTTCGCTCCAACACGCCATGCCTTGTCAAATGCTTCTGCCCTAGTCACTCGCTCTCCTTATGCTTTCGTTCTTGATTTTCAATAAGGGTATAGCCTACTAACTGCTTACAATACTTTCCAAAATCTACCTCCCCCACCGTCCAACGTGTTTCTCTAATTGGCTGATACAATTAGAGGTACAAACACGTTGCATCCATCAACCAATCCTTAAAAAGCGCTGTGCAGTTACTGAAAAACGATAATACTAACTGAAATATTATACTTTGAACAATTTATATTAGCGTGATCTTTGTCTCACTGGAAGTTCTAGAAATATTGCTGGAGGTACTACCTACTTCACAATAAAAAGTTGCTCGAATTTGATTCCAGATGGAGTCTAGCCGCATTTTGGATATCATTCCATTCAGAGCATGACTGTTGAATTCAGATTCACTTTTCTTTCACTTTTTGGGTTTTGCGATTTCGTTGTTTCTCAGAACCTATGTTCAATATCTAAATAGAAAAGAACTGGCCAATGGATAAGTAGATACTGAGATTCCCACTTCCTGAAAAACAGTTTGATGTTTAACTGTATTGCCAGGAGCTACTGTGGTTTGACTGGCAGTTGAGGAATGAAAAGAGGGGCTACTGGCAGTTGCTGTCAGTTGAAGTAAGTAAGTGGTTTCAGGAAAGATAATTAAGGATGTAAGCTATTGAAATTAAATTTTAATGCGTAATAGCGGGGCTGAATCTGAACCTGCGAATTAGGACACTCACCCGGTTCTCCAATGACTAGATGCTATGCTCTATTCTTGAAGTCTGCTCAATGAGTGACTACCGGTTTTGTTTGCCAATACTTCTCCTACACTAATTTGAATTTGTATGTTTCACTTTTAACAGTGCTAACAAATTTCCATTCAGTTTATGCAACCTCAGGAATAAAAGCAAAATACGTAACCCCCCGTTGCAGGAATTAATATGTGAGGCTTAGGTAAGGAATTGGAGTAGCGTATACGGAACGATTTGAGAGGGCTGGATGATTTAGCTACATGTAGAGTTCAAAAAAATCAAAATCATATCCAATGAGTCCAGGTATTATGATTCATATGTAGAAAAGATTGAGATACTGCGAGATCCTTGGCGTTATTCGGAAAGAGCGCGCTGATAATCAGGAAGACTTAGCAAAGACAAATAATTCTGCGAGAGGTCCGTCATAAAATATGAGATTCTGCAAGAGAATTATTACTGAACACATATTTGTTGTTTACTTAACATTTATTTAATAAGAACGGGATCAAGAAATCCCGTTCAGTCAAAACCCTAAACAGATTTCTTAAGCTGCGACCTTATCACTTTCAGGATGTTTTTTACTCAATTGATCTGATTCATCAGAGGGTAAAAAACTCGCATAATATGAATTTGGCTGACTTGCTTCCTGAGTGACTCCCGAAGGATTTTTTTCAAATAAAGTATTAATTTTATTGATTATTAATTCTATTAATCCATTTTTAGAGGGGTTTTGTAATCCATGGTAAACAGTTTCCCAGTCATTTTTGTACTCTCTCTTGCAGTAGCTCATCAAAGGGCTGTCTTTTCGTGAAACTGTGTAATGCTCTGGTAATAACATTGGTACTCTCTTATTGAGTGTTTTCGACATAAATAACAAGTAAAGTTACTATTTTAGTAGTTCTTCAAATTTTATGCAATTTAATAAACATTTTTCTCTAAGAAATTATTACCATCGACTTTTGTCCTGCTAGCGCAAACTCTTTTGGTGCTGGAATCTTTGATCAAGATTTGCTGATCGTTGACCGCTCCAAGAAGAAACAAACAACAAAGTGGCTATTGCTTTCCTGAAAAAAAGGATTACTTAGAAAAGGCTTGTGCGAACCAGGGTATTCTTTAAGTTGCGAGCAGAGAATCCAGACTATGACAGCACTCCCATTTCAGTCGATGATGATTTCCAAACCCGGGGTACGACGCGTTATGTTATTGATAAATTTTAAGATGAGTCGGCAATGTACAAAGTCAGTGCTACTTTCTCTGGCAATTCCATTTCTTGCTACACAGGTGCTGGCGTACAAACAAGAAGATCTGGATAAGCTCCAAGCCACTAACAAATGTATCAGATGTGATCTGAGTGGTGCTGACTTGGGCGGAGCCAATCTGAGTGATGCCAATTTACATTTTGCCAATCTGCAAGGCACTAACTTAAAAGGAGCCAATCTGAATTGGGCTGATCTGCGTGAAGCTGACTTGCGCAAAGCTGATCTGAATTGGGCTAGATTGAAAAATGCTGATTTGCGCAGAGCTGACTTGTATGGCGCCAACCTTGGAGAAGCTTTCCTACAGTATAGCGATATGAGAGAGGCAAATTTAAGAGAGGTGGACTTGGAAGCCGCTGATCTCTACAGGGCTGAATTGAGTAGAGCAAATCTTGAAGATGCAAGGCTTGGAGGAGCCATTTTAAAGTTTGCCTCGATGAGTGAAGCAATACTCTGCAATACCGAAATGTCTGACGGTCGGATCACTATCAGGGACTGTTGATCAATGCAAAATCAAATCGTATACACAATTTCAATCACATTGCTTGCGATGCAAGCTTTTGGCTATGATCGGAAAGATTTGGACAAGCTCCTGAGTACTAGCGAGTGCGTCAAATGTGATTTGAGTGAAGCCGACTTGGGTGGCTCTTTATTGATGGGAGCCACCCTAATTAGCACCAACTTGACCGGTGCTAAGCTGCAAGAAGCCAATCTGACAAATGCAAACCTTTCGGAAGCAAACCTTTCGGAAGCAAACCTTTCGGAAGCAAACCTCTTTGGAGCTAATCTAACAGGTACCAACTTGACTGAAGCTAATTTGAGTGAGGCTGATTTGAGTTGGGCGGACTTAAGTGAGGCTAACTTGAGCGAGGCTAACTTGAGTGAGGCTAACTTTTCCAAAGCTAACTTGTCTCGAACTAATCTGCGGGAAACAAATCTGCAAAAAGCTGATCTTAGGGGGGCTGACCTGCGATCGGCAGATCTTCGCGAAGCTGTTCTTGTAGCTGCATATCTGAATGAGGCTAACCTCGACGGTGCTGATATGCGCAAGGCTAATCTCTATCGAGCTTCAATGGGAGGAGCCATCCTTTGCAATACCATTGACCCTGAAGGTGGGAAAAATAATAAGGACTGCTGATTGATGAAAAAGCTAGTTCTGTTCCCGTTCACCATCATGCTGATCCCTACTCCAGTCTTGGGATACAAGCAAGAAGATTTAGATAAGCTCTGGGCAACTAACAAAGGTGCCCATTTGATCTAAGAGGAGCCGACCTGAGTGGCGCCAAACTGCCCAAAGCGAAACTGCGCGACTCCAACCTGACTGGGGCCAATTTGACCAGTGCAGTGTTGCTAAACGCAAAAATAGATTTTGCAGATTTTAGCAATGCCAAGCTTTGCAACACGATTATGCCTAACGGTCAACGGATTTTTAAAGATTGCTAATCGGTCCAAGGTGCTCTTTTACCCCCTCAAAATTCTGCTAGCTAGGAATAGTGGTTAGAAAGATTTATGTGGGGATGGGTGGTCTTGTTACGGAGCCGATGCTCATAGTGATGCAACTACCCTCGAACTTCCTCAGCAGGATCTTTCTTAACCGTAGATGTACAGATCTCCAAACATGCAAATGGGACTCGCAACAATGAAAGTGCTATCAGGCATATCACTAGAGAACAATCGCTAGCCCAGGAATCTATTTGGCTTGGCCGATAAAGCCAAAGATGTACATGTCTTCAGTATCGACTTTATTGCGGCTGCTAGAGAAGGCAGAATTGATATCCAAGACATTAACTCGTCGGATCAACCATCCAAAAAATATGCTCAACTTTGATTCAAAGACTGTCTACTGTCTTTGCTAATCTAGAAATTCAACACATCATTGATCAATAGCCCTCACTGCTCTGAGCTTCCGTTACCACTTTCCCACACCTTACACATTAACAAAAAAATAGTGTACCCTATACCCCTATAGGGTTGCTGGTTTTGTAAAATAATTTTAAAATAATTTGGTAATCTTATTTTAAAACATAAAACTCATAACCAAATGGCTCATGGCAAATATATTAAAAGAGTGGCTCACTCTCCAATTATTGACAGCAAGTTTTGTCGTATTTTTCGGAAGCGGACTGGGCTGGGCACATTCGAAACAGGAAGTTACCATTCCAACCAATAATGCCGTATTGGAAGAAACTCCTACTGAGTTGGTCCTCCAATTTGACAAGCCTATGCGAATTACCAAGCTGGTGCTGACTAATCAATCGGGTAAAGACTTCGAAGTTCGGCGTACAGATCAAATGAAGTATGTACGAAAGCTATTTGCTCAATTGGATCCTATACCCAATGGAGAATACCAAGTGATTTGGCGTGGTTTGTCTGAGGATGGACACCCAATGAAGGGGACTTTCTCTTTCGTCGTGAAGTGATCCTGCAAGAAATCTGGTTGGCTTGGCAAGACCTCGATGAATTCTCTCTCTGGTCCATTCTTGCCAAGGCACTTGCCTACTGGACTACACTGCTTGCAGCTGGTTCTGCACTGAACTTACTCTGGCTACGTGAAAATGCTCCCCAAACCATGCCACTGCTTCGTAGGCTTGGCGCAACCTGCGCTGTCTTTGCACTTTTCCTGAATTTTTCACTATTACCCATACAAGCCAGTTTCTTAATAGGAGAATGGTCTGCTGCTCAGGATCCGATAATGCTCGGAATTGCTTGGGAAAGTCCACTTGGTGACAGTCTCCTTTTGCGTTGGATCGGCCTGCTGATGATTCTTGTCGTCATTCGTCCATACAAGCCGAATCTTGTCATCTCCACCGTCGGATGCGTTCTGGTAGCTATTTCCTTTGCATTTCAGGGGCACACCCTCTCTGAACCACGTTGGTTACTAGTGGCTTTGATCTCTGTGCATCTGCTCGGGTTGATTTTCTGGATCGGAGGTTTTGCTCCCCTAGCTTGGTTGGCAGCACGGCAGGATAAATCTACGGGGCTAGCAGCCCGCCAATTTGGTAAGATCTCGATCTGGAATGTCCCCTTGCTGGCAATTGTTGGAGTGCTTCTACTACTGTTGCTGAGCAAGGGTGAATGGAAAGTAATCTGGACTCCTTATGGACAACTCTTTGCCCTAAAGTTAATGGCTTTTCTAGGCTTGCTGGGACTCGCTGCAATGAATAAACTTTTTTTAACACCTGCCTTGCTGCGAACAGAAATACGAGCGTTCGTTCTATTGAGAATTTCCATAATTTTTGAGATTTCTGTTGTGACCATCATATTTCTGTTGACCGCCTCTCTAACCAGTGTGGGATTGGAGTAAGGGATCTTGTCAGATAAAGTACGATTTATCCCACAGACATGCATGTCAATTGTCATGGATTCGATGTTTTCATAGAGCTTGGCTATAACTCCTGTAGTGTCTTCAAAAGCTGAAAATTCGGGGTGGTAAATTTGATTCAAAAGAGAGAAGTCTCCCTTTCATCCTGGGCACCATGCTTTCTCATGTGGGCCTGCTTCCATTCATGAGGATCTTCGGGATGATTTCATTTTGTCTAATGGGGAATTGCAGAAAGGACACAATCGGATTACGGACCACATTACGGATCTGATCTTTCAGCAGGCTTTTCTAGAGGCAAGGCAATCGCGTTTCCTGATAGTAGAGCTGTCATTGATCCAAAACCTAACTCTGAGGACTTTCTAAAGCCAATGAGCTAGATATGTATGTGTATAATTGAAATTAAAGGACCTTTGCGTCAGACGTTCAACTGGTCAATTCTACTCAGTCAAATCGAATTTACGCCAAACCCCCGACCGAAAACGGATCATCATTGCAATGAGCAGTAAAGGTGAACTGAAAATATGAATTGCTAAGACATCATCGGGGCCAAGTTTAACGAGTCGAACCAAAATAAACATGAGAAAGAATTGAAACCACCAGAAAGTGGCGAAGATGGTCATTGCCCCATAGGTGTCTCCGGCTCCCCGCAGGGCACCACCCAAAATTCCGGACCAGGATATAACGAATATTATGAAGGCATTGAGTTGGGTGCCCCAAATTGCCAGATTGAGTGTTGTTGTAGAGGAGTCCGATTCTAAAAACATTAAGACCATTGTATCGGTGGCAAATAGAAAAGCGAGTGCAGCTATCGAAGCGTAGCTAGAAGCTAGTAAAAGTCCCGAGAATACGGAATCCGAAACAGAGTCAGTGTCACGAGCCCCAATGAAGCGCCCCACCAAGCTCATAGTACCAATCTCCAAGCCGATCACAGGTATATGAAGAGTTTGAATCCAAGTTAGGCCAACCGTAATTGCTGTAGACACATCCGCTCCGTAGGACTTCAGAGTGAGAATCATCAAATCTATAGCAAAAATCAGTAACGCTATTTCAAGCCCACTAGCAAACCCAAAGCGGACTAATTTTTTTAGAATTTCCAGATCAAACTGAAAGCTACCCAGAAGTTGGTATTCTGGAAATCGAATTTGTTTAAGGTAGACAACGCACAAAGTGACTAAGCCTGTAAACCAGGCGAATATGGTTCCATATGCTGCTCCTTCAATCCCTAAGGCTGGAAAGCCAAGTTTCCCAAAAATCAATATGTAGTTTGCGCTTACATTGGCAATAGCCATTACAAAGGTTGCCAATAGAACGACTTTGGTTTGGCCTAACCCTCCAAAGTAGCTGTTCAAGCTATTTCTAAACAAGTCTAGACCTGTGCCGGCCATTAAAATAGTCAGGTAAGTCTGTGCCTGAAGGACTTCTCCATCAGAAAGCCCAACTATAGCTAAAACCCACCTGCCAGCTGGAATTAGAGCAAAAATTAATGGCACACTGCAACAACTGAATACAATAGTTTGCGTTAGAACTCGGGGGCAGTTGTGAAATTGTCGAGCTCCATAATTCTGAGCAACTAAAGCTGTACTGAAACCAATAATTCCAATGAAAAAAGACTGGAAGGCGAAGGAAGTAAAGCCTCCGCTTAAGCTAGCATTCATTGCCTCTTGACTAACCTGCCTAAGATAAAGCCGGTCAATAAACAACATGATTGCAACTGTTGAAGTAGAAATCATCAGCGGAAAAGCA
>JACLAC010021589.1_pt1 | contig 28350 bp, 28 predicted proteins | sample 8027881 | NCBI WGS metagenome assembly JACLAC01 (sample SAMN15725517, study PRJNA655200) | protist metagenome | isolation source: fluorescence activated cell sorting (FACS) single amplified genomes of... | place: Spain: Blaines Bay Microbial Observatory, Mediterranean Sea | collected 2016-01-19 | reverse complement strand
AGCCGTAAGCAAGTCCAGCGCATCCGACGAAAAGAGGGCTTAAAGGTCCGTCCTAAACCCCAGCGCCTGTGTAGACAAGGCGTCTCGACGGGTTTGCCAACACAGGCGATGCATCGTAACGATGTCTGGACCTGGGACTTTATCTTTGATCGGACCGACAAGGGCAGTACGCTCAAGATGCTGACGATGCTGGACGAGTATACCCGACAATGTCTGGCCATTCGGGTAGAGCGCCAGATCCGGTCGGATCAAGTTTTAGCTACGCTCTGGCAAGCGATGATGCAATACGGCATTCCCCAACACATCCGGAGCGATAATGGCACCGAGTTTATTGCCGGAAAAATTCAACGATGGCTCCGTGAAAATCAGATCAAAACACTCTACATTGATCCGGGCAGTCCCTGGCAAAACGGCTATATCGAGAGTTTCCACAGCCATTTCCGCGATGAATGTCTGAATCGTGAATGGTTGCTCAATCTACGCGAAGCCCGCGTCGTCATTGAGGATTGGCGGCTGCATTACAATCGAGAAAGACCACATAGTCGACTGGGCTATCTCAGCCCAGAAGGATTTATTGCAAACCAAAACGTCTCACTCTAAATGGACCAAAATAGGTGATCCGGTCAGAAAAGAAAAAGGGTTGGAACCATTTGTCATTCGTGTCTCCAACCCTTATCTATTTGAGTGTGCCTAAGGTTGCTTCGTTTGGACCTCTCTTACGCCTTCTTCATCAGTAGTAGTCAATTCAGTGTCGGTGATGGAATTGACTGTCAATATAAAAACCTGATCTCCATCAGGATATGCTTCAGCCATAACTTCATCAAGCAATTCCTCTATCTGTGCATCCGACAACTCTGACAGGTCAATTTCGTCGGCAACCTGCTCTTTAACTAATTCACGTAGGTCTTTCTCGAAAAACGTAATTGTCAATTTATCACCCGCCAAAGACCAAGTCCCTGCCAATTCACCTTCCTCGCCCTCACCTGTATAAACCAATGTCCCGTCAGAGCTAAAAGTAAACGTGACTCCATCTTCATCTGTCCAACTCCCGACCAAACGATCTGCATCTGACTTCACGGGATTACTGTCATCTCCACATCCAACAACACCGACCATCAACCCCACCATCATCACTAATCCAAACATCCGTTTCATAATCCTTACCTCCGAAATAAGTAAAGGGAACTACCCCAACCATTCCCCCGGCGAATACTTGCTATGTTGAGCCTTCACATTACTACTAGCCATATTCACATACTTTGCAGTGGTGGATTGATCCGTATGACCCAGTATCCGTTGTAGGCTAAATGGATCACCACCATTTTCGATATAACCCCTGTCAATATTGACAGGGGTTGAAGAAGATTAGCGACCCACCGACAAATGCAACAGGCAGACAAGATACGACAATCATAGTCAATAAACTACCGAAAACACCCTCTAAATCACACCACAATCCATTCCAATCACCTTACCTATACCTCAACACCTATTTGGAAAGAAGTCGTGTGAGAAAAGGGAAATAACCCCGAAAATACCCCTTTTTTGAGGACGAATGAAGAGGGGAGAGGGTGGTGTCTGTTTGAGAAGAAGAAATAGAATAGAATAAGGGTTGGAAACATCAGTCATTCGTGTCTCCAACCCTTATCTATGTCTTATGATGGGGAAGTGGTTTCTATTCCTCCAACCCTTCTATGGTTTATGTTGTAATTTTACCTATTAATCGTCTTCCTCACACATCTCCACACACACCCCGTTTTCGTAGATGTCTTCGTCTCTTATGTTTCCGTTTTCGTCATACGAAGCCCACTTACCCCCTTTTTTCCCATCTACATAGTTTCTTTCCACCATCACCTTCCCACTCTCGTAATAATGAACCTCCTTACCCTCTTGTTTCCCATCTACATAGTTTTTTTCACCCTTTACCTTCCCACTTTCGTAATACGAAGCCCATTTTCCATCTTCTTCCCCATCTACAAAGGTTTTTTCCCACTTCACCTTCCCACTCTCGTAATACCCAACTCTCTTCCCTTCCTTTTTCCCATCTTCATGGTTTCCTTCACCCCTTACCTGCCCACTTTCGTAATAGACAACCCTCTTACCGTCTTGTTTCCCATCTACATAGTTGTCTTCCCACTTCACCTTCCCACTCTCGTAATACCCAACCCACTTACCTTCTTGTTTACCATTCACATAATTTCCTTCTCCCATCACCTTCCCACTCTCGTAATACTCAACATACTTACCCTCTTTTTTCCCATCTATGTAGTTTGCTTCCCCCGACATCTTCCCGTTATCATACTTCTCCGTATGTGTCTTTATCAAGTATCCACATCCATTAAAAACACCCACCATCAACCCCATCACCATCAACAATCCAATCATCCGTTTCATAATCGTTCCCCCGGTGAATACTTGCTATGTTGAGATTTCACATTGGTTCGAGCCATATTCACATACTTTGAGGTGGTGGATTGATCCGTATGACCCAGTATTCGTTGTAGGCTAAATGGATCACCACCATTTTCTATGTAAGCCAATGCAAAGCTATGCCGTAAAAGATGGGGTGATAGTTTCCGTCCATCAAGGTTTAATTTCTTCTTCAAATTCCGAAAGATAATTTGAACACCTCTAGCCGAAAGTGTTGTCCCTCTTTGGGTTAGAAATAGATAAGAATTTGTATTTACATCAATTACAGCCCGTTTCTTGATGTAATTCCACAGACATTTGATGGTAGACCTTCCAATCGGGACATACCGATCTTTAGCTCCCTTTCCATGCACCAATACAAATCCATCTTCAAGATTTACATCCGTTAGCTGCAATCGACTCAATTCACTTAATCTCATTCCCGTATCCAAAAACAATCTGACGATGGTATAATTCCGAAGACCCAAGTAGGTTTTCGTATCAAATGAATGCAGTATGGCTTTCATTTGACTTGCATTGAGTGGAGAGATGATGGTGTGTGGCTGTTTGACTTTAGGTAGTCGGATTTCATCCTTCACATAGCCTTCTTGATGCAGGAATCGTGTGAAGGCACGAAGACCACGAAAAAAGGTGTGGTAAGTGCTAGCAGATAGGTCTTGGTGTTGAAGATGGGAGAAGAAGGGTAGGATGTGTTGGTGAATAGATTCTACTGATGAACCAAGGTCATTTTCTTCTATATACCGAAGAAGTTTCCCAATCACATACCCGTAAAATCGAAGAGTGGCTTCACTACATCCACTGATTTTTCTATCGGTGAGAAAGAACTCATAACAACGATAAATGTCCATACGAAAAACCCCCAAGTAAGCAGCTGACTATGTGCTCAATCGGGGGTATTTTCGAGTGACGTTAATCACTCGTATACTTCTGTAAACTTGTAAATAATCAACAAGTTATAAACAAATGGCGCACCCATAGGGATTCGAACCCCAAACCTCCTGATCCGTAGTCAGACGCCCTATAGTCAGTTCAAGTAATTGTTTATTCGATAAATAACTCTTAAATATTTGTTTTATATTTATTTAACGATTACACAGTAATACACTACAATTATTGCTTGATACCACAAAATAATGTATATTTGGTGAAAATATGGTGAATTTTGTACCTGCGAGGATTAAGTGATGGCAAGACCCGCAAAAGCTCCGGGCTACGGCCAAGTACGGATTCATAAACGCGGTCGTTACTACTATGCACGTTTTAGTCTACGAGGAGAAAGACGGGAGGTGCCGCTCAGAATCTCAAATCAGAAACGAGCCGAAGAGAAAGCCCGAGCGATAAACGATGCACTTGAAAAGGGTGAACCTTGGGAATGGGCACTTGGACTTCAGCCGAAGGGTGCAAAACTATTTGGCGATTTGGTCGATGAATTCTGGGACAAAGGTTGTACGTGGGGCACCACCACCCGGGAGAAAAATAAGTCAACAGTTTCCATGTTGGCGACAGAATTCGGAGACGATTTGGTCGGCAATATCGACCGAGCGAAGATCGAAGGCTACTTGGCTCGTCGCATGGATGAGGGGTTAAAAATATCGAGCCGTAACCGCTATTTGTGCGCTCTAAGGGTGATTTTGGGCAAAGCTAAAGACTGGGGTTATGTTCCAGAAAATGCGGCGATCAACATAAAGTCCCTACCCGAAGGAAAGAAGCAACCTAATCCCCTTCGACCTGACGAGGTCGACAATATCTTAGATGCTTTGGTAGAAGAGCATCGACGAATCGCCCAGATTTATCTACACACGGGGATGCGACGCGGAGAACTTATGAGCCTGTTGTGGAAAGATGTCGATTTAATTCAACGGCAGCTTACGGTTCGAGAGCCGAAGAACCACCGAGATAGAGTTATACCCATGTCGGATCTGGTTCGGTCCATTATCGAAGAACTCAACTACCAACGAACGAGTAATGCCAAGGCGGGATTGGTGGAACTCCAAGTCATCGGTACTCGTGCCGATATACGCAAACCGCTGATGAGAGCCGCGGACAAAGCGGAAATAGAGGTCGGGAGACGCGATCGGTTACAGCATCGACTCCGCGATACCTTCATAACTCGTATGGTGGAAGAGGGTATTCCGCTTGATCGTGTACAGGTGCTTGCCGGACATAACAGCATCGAAATGACAAGGCGCTATGCCGAAACGCGTCCGGATTCATTGCGCGAGGCAATTCGGCACGTGTTCGATAACAAGTAACTAAAGCCAATTCCCATGCAGGTACTAACTTGCCAATTCGTAACTGGATATTTCCACCTCTGATTACATTCGGTCAGAGATTGGTCCGACTGCAATTTATGCACCATACGCAGCGTTGTGAGGTATTTCCAATGGCAGGCTTTCTCTTTACTGGCACGGCGCGGAACGAGATCACCCAAGAGTTCTATGCGGAGATCGATGTGAACGAAGGTTGGACGGTCCGTCCCAATTGGCCGAGCATGGAAGAGCTACTCAATGAGCAATACGGACCATCTTCGCGTCTATCCGCTCCGGCATTGGGGTTTTACACAACTAATATAGCTGTTCGTGCTGTCAGTTTCCCAGAATCGTACGAGCTCGAGATTATCCGCAAGGACTACGACAAGGAAGAGAAACTGCCCGACGCAGACTTCGGCGTAGTTTATTAAGCTCAGTCCCAACAGAAATTTAGAACCGAACGTAGACTATCTCCCCATCCCGCTCCTCCATCGTCAACTGATCGTTCTTGATCCGGATATTGACAACCTTATCGAGCAATAGCGGCGTGTCGCCGCCCGGGTCGTTGGTCTGCACATTGGTAAAGGTGATCCGTAGCAGATCACCAACGATCACGTAGGTGCCGGAGAAACGAATTACAAGGGTCTGAGGGTAAACGCCATTGCGGTCTACCGCACCCCCATCGGGAGCCGAAAAATCGCGCAACTCAGCACGCCCGTCCTCCTTGAAGGTATAGATTTGATTCTTCTCCGCATCATCACGGCTCCATGTTCCCACCAGTAATGAGCTCAAGTCGGTTATGCCTCCGTCCCCGGGATCATAAGGGTTGCTTCGGTTCGCATCTTCAAACGGGGGACTCTCATTTAAAGGGAGTTCATCAGTGACCAGTTGTGGCTCACACCCATGAAGACAGATACCGTTGCGATATTCCAACAACACTCCGTGGGAGCAATAAGTCCAGTAATAGTCGTAATCACTCGCGCTAAGACCGGGGCCAAGTCCTTCATACGCCTCGCACCAATCGGCCCTGTCAAACCAAGTGCCATTCTTTAGGCCGTTATCAAAACTGCCATATGTTAGCAGGTTGCCCGATGCGTCCCATGCCTTGTAACTGCCATGCTTAATAACTAAGGAACCGTCCATAAAATACTGATATTCAACCATGTAGTTTCCATTGTCCCAACTTTCTCTCTGAATCCTTAAGGTCTGTCCTTCTGGTCCCGTAGGACTATCACTATCTCTACCACACCCATTCCACAGACCCACCATCATCAATATTAGAATTAGTTTAGTCATCGTATTTCTCCAAGTAGGGTAGGGAAGAGCCACAGTTAGATTCGGCCCCCTAATTCCATGTAGCTTCTGGATCAAAAGGTTCGAAGGCAACATCGTTTTCGACGAAGTGGGCTTCGACGGCTTCGATAGTAGCGCGCAGCGAACTTGAGGTAGCCACCAAATTCAAGCGGTGGTATCCGTTAAGCCAAATGATTTCGTTCAACTGCGACATAATATGAATGTTTGATAGCATTAGACTCAATACTTCGGAACGCGACACATAGTTATCGGGTGCAAGCGATGGGGAAAGTGGATGAAGGGGCCGCCCATCACTGGATTTGCGAACATCAGGGGTCTTGATTCGTTTTATGGTTTCGATTTCGGGGATGCCGCTGTCTAAGTAGTAACCTTCCTGCACAATAATGCGCTGTAGACCTTGAGCCATTTCTAAACGTGACGCGGTCCAATCATTCAGGTTGTTCAGTCTTACATCATAATAATGCGCGAGTTTGAATGATAATGAGTCGGTTTGGATAATCTTCTTGCCTGCGAGTTTAATTTTGGAGTCATAGTTGAGCGCATTGGCTACGGTCCGATCAAAATAGGTGAAGATCTGAGCGTCTCTGAAACCTGCATTAATCGTAGAGTCAGGTGTCTCGTCTTTAGGCCATTTCTCGCCGATTGTTCGGTGCAATACCCGATCTGCTCCCACTTCGATTAACCGCTTTAAAACGGAGTCTTCGCGGGATATTGTAGTTACTGCCATATTAATATGCTTGTGATTTTCCTTCAGATCACGGTGGATGAGTTCAAGGGCTACCTGTTCCTGTTCCAAGGTCGCACGGTGGGCAAGGTACTTGTCACCGGCAAGGGCCACGACCACACTCAGCGTGACGATGACAAATTCTGCTATGAGATTGGTTGGGTTGAGCTTCCCCCAAAGGTTCGCGAGTGGCATTGGTCACCTCGATATGGGCAAAAAGGATGGAGCGTGGAAGAGCGAACACGAACCTACTTGGGATCTGATTCTGAAATGTCGAGATGCGGATGGGGTGGATCTGGATCTACTGACTCCTCGGTCCCGTGCTCTTCTTGCTTGGGATCATCGCCAAAACGATTTGGACCGATCGTGCCCGACTTACAGCACCAAATGAGGAGCACGATGATGCCGGCCAGAGGTACGAAGATCAGCAACATCCACCATGCAGATTTGTCTATGTCGTGGAGTCGTCTGGCGCTGACTGCGAGGGAGGGTATTAATAGGGCAACTCCATAAATAGGGGAGAGTATTCCTATCTGGTCGAGTGCTACATCTAACACGACCTTGTCGATGATAACAAATACGACATTAAATAGGATATAAAAGAGGCCGAAATACCAATACTCCGCTCGTCGAGAGCGTCCGCTGAAGGCTGCGTATTTCTGGAGGCACGTGATAAAGTAATGCATGAGGCACCTTCCTTCTGCCAAAGGGTGATGATGTAGGGCCAAAGATAGGCTCTTTATTTCTTGGATATGCCATCAATGCCATATCCGATTTTCAGTCGTTGAGCTGATCCATATCATCGATTATAGCTGCAATATTTGACGGAAATACTTCTTTGAATATTAGTAGATTTTTAATGTGCCACTTTCTAATACCCTCTAATTCACCATCTGACGATTCGATTGTACCATCTCGGTATACTGCGATTCGACAAGCTCTCTTTTCATCAAGGCGCTCCCATACAAGATCCTCATCAAATTTACCATCAAACACCACGGACTCTTCTTTAAGCTTATCAAAGATATACTTATTTCGTTCCGCATCTCCGTCGTCGATATAGATCTCTGTTCTTGCTCGATCACCTGAGCCCAACACAGCGGCATATAGAATACCTCGAATGCCCGATGAAAACGAGTACCAATTCTGCGGCTGTCCCGCTTTTGCCGTTGTAAATGTGTGTTCTTCACGAAGTTCATCGATTAGATATTGAAAATAGTTTCTGTATTTTTCGCCCTTGGGTGAGGTGTTATCTCTCTTCGATTTTTGCCAAGCATTTGGAAAAACGACTGGCTTAAAGTTGTATGCAGGCTTGGAATCATCTATTTGGAGTACTTCTGCTACTACACCGAAGAATTGGGTATCCGTATCCGTCCGTTGATTAAGCCATTCTAATGCTTGCCGATGTTCTTCTCTGATCGTCTCCGAAACCCAAATAACTATAGAGGCGCTGAATCCCGCCGCATACGTCAATAACTTTCCCAAGTGATCGTGGTCTGTTTGGGTCAGTTGATTTTCTACGATTACTATCTTGGATGTCCCAAGTTCTTTGGCGAGGAGATCGAGTGAAAAATTGCCAACAGAAGCCTCTCTTTCGATTAGCTCCAGTTCAAGCCCAAGAGCATTACCCAAGACTTCTATATTCGAAGCTAACCAAGGAGTAAAGTCCGAGGATTCGTTTTGCCACAAATTTCTTAATGGCAGATTCTTCAGATGACCAAATGTAGTCATGTGGCACCTTGTCCCTTAGTCAGAGGTCAATTGTGCTGCGATGTCGGATAGAACCTATTTGTCATGTACAGACGATGCAGAGTGTTACAGCCCAATCAAAGCTGCCCAAGCAAGATTCGAGAAATCTCAAGCTTGATCCAAATAATATGTTTGTAACAGTAGATATCATCGCGCTGATTAGTAGATGCCCTGTTTCGCATCTGGATCATAAGGATCGGATTCAGGAGGATCGAGGACCACCGTCAGAATCGAGAATGGAAGTTGCTTCAAATGAAAGACGGCATGCCGGGTTGCCTCGTTTTCAGGCATGGGGTATACGGGACTCAAGTAGCGACTTATCGGTGCCTCACGGTTAAGCATCCTGATCAAGGCACTTTGAAGCGGTCCTTCACTACAGACCCAAGTATCATCCGACAGCGAAAGGCAGTATTTATGCTGCGAATTCTCGATAACAATATGTGCCATATTAACTGAGCCGGTTATCGATTCGTAGGCTCTTTGTCTACATCGGCCAAAACTGGAAGGGAGATTGGTACGGTAGTAGTAGCAATTTTCCAATCTCCACCGTCATTAATCATGGTATAAAACGCTTCAGTGCGTAGGATCTCTTGATGGTCCTGTATGTATCGTGAGAAATCTAAGCGTAAAGTACTGCCATTCGAGCTCATATAAGCGCGACTCAAAATCGGTGGGAGTAAACGAATTCAAATCGCGAACCTAAAATTGCACTGTACGATCTTCTCGAAAGCAAGAAAGTGCGACGCTTAGGGCAAATTAAATTATGATCGCTATTCCGGTGCCTCGAATACCGCATTCTAAAACCGGAGCAATACGCCTGCTCTAACGACATCGTATGTTGTCAAGTATGACGAGATGTAACTATGACCGCCGTTGGCCGCTGAACTGTTTATTAATGTCATAACCACCACTCCTACTCCAAGGCTAATCGCAACAATCGCCTCCGAGCTAAAGCGTTCCTCTTCGTATCCATATAATCGAGGATCTACCGTTCGCGATTCGCCGCCAAATGAGGATCTGAGATTACCTATAGCCTGATCTCGGCGCGCCGAATCATAGTCTGTGCCAGTCTTTGTGTTTAACGCAGCGAGTATCGCCCCAGTGAGTGCTGCAGATGCTACGCCGCTAACGACACCAACGGTCTTTGGATCTCTATTTGTCACTTCGACCTGATCCATCACCTGCCCCGGCGTATCTTTGTCAACCCTCGGCGATGGAGCGTCCGAAATCTTGATTCGGTCTATCTGATCCCTCTCGATCTCATAAATAATACCATCTACGTCAATCCGAACTATTCCATCCAAACTTAGGATCTCACCATCAATAGCGTCGCCGCTCTTGAGTATGATCCTGTCGGCGTAGGCATCTCCGAGTAGAAATACAGCCACGCTTAGCGCCAACGAAACTATAACCGCAGATCTATTCGTCTTCATCGTGGTCATCTCCTTCTGCTGCATATAGATCATCGTCATCGTCATTTTGACTATCACTATCGATTTTGTTTTCCAACATCATGATCCTCTCTCTTAATTGCTCGTCTCGGCATTTTAGTCTCATAACATCGCTGCCATTCCCCTGAACCAATCTTAGCGTTGCAAACAAGCCGAAAGCTAACATCCAACTTAGCCTCTCATAATTATCGTAAAAAAGACAGAGAAAACAGATAATCACATACGCCCATTTGTATACCGTGAGCATTCTTACTCTGTCAATTAGAATTGGGTTGTACCCATCTATGTCCTCTACGACAACACTCTTCGGATTTTCGCCGAAATCCCGGAGTAATGCTTCTTGCTGATCCTCGTCATACCCGTGCTTGGCTATTGCATGCCCAAACATGGCACCTCTTGGGATTAGTTCCCAACATTCAGGACACGCAACGTCTCCATGAGGCCCGCCAACATTTCTTTTGTATTTCATGATAATTCTCCATCTATGGCCTTGGTCCCTCAAAGAGAGGGATTTTGGGTTCGTCCAACATGGCGAGGAGCTTATGTTGCATTTCGGCACGCGGCACGAATTTTCCGTGCTCCCACTCTGGACCGTGGCACCGTTCTTAGCCCCCACGTGTATAGCGAAATCCCGCATCGACATCTCCAAACTGCCGCGTAGGTGGGCGATCTGCTCAGGGCTGATCGAATACCCTTTCGATCTGTGCATCACCGATAGACTCCATTCTAAGAACGAAATCAAGATATTCGGCCTCGGTATCGAATGCCCAATCCTTGAGTGCGATTGGATCACACCAGTGATTGTTATGACCTTATGCTTACGTATTATTCTTCCTAATATTCACCCTCACCCGGTATCGTATTTCTGACACCCCCACGAGGTTGTGGGAGGTCACCTGACCGACGGGGAATAAGGTGAATATGGCAATGTGGGACCGTTTGTCCGGCAGACTCCCCATTATTCATGCCTACGTTGAACCCGTCAATGGCCGGATCTTCCCGTTCCAATGCCACTCTTGAGCTCTTCAATAGAGACGTGCACGCGTTTATTTCGGCTTGTCCGAGGTCAAAATATCCTTCAACGTGGCGTTTTGGTATAACGAGGGTATGGAGGGCCGTGACTGGAAATGCGTCCCTAATCACGAGCGCTAATTCATTTTGATCGACGATTCGGTCGTCGGACAATGTGCAGAATACGCAGTCAGAATCTCTTATTTCGTATGAACTCCGTACTTGCCGAAAATCCGTATCATCTCTATCGCGTTTCATCGCATTGCAGCCATAACATAGCGCTTGAAGATTCGAGAGATCGTCCGACCCACCCGCGTTTCTCGGCACGATGTGATCCACTTCCAATGCCTTTATCTCGTGCGATATGCCACAGAGCTCACATCGGGAACGGGCCCTTTTCAACACGTCGTAACGAACGGTTCCAGTGATATACCCTGAAGATCGCTTTCTGTGGTCGAATATTTGGAGTCCACGCTGATCGAGAAACTCTTCTATCTTTTGGCGGCAGATCTCCTTTAGCCCTTCAATTTGCGATTGACTTAGGTCGGCGAATCCGCCAAGCTCGTATTCCTTTGTATTCTTGTTTCGATCTACAATCCGATGCCGCAGTAGGACTCTGCCCACCATATCTCTGGTGATTCGTCCATAGTAGTCTTTTTGACTATCATCATATGTCAGAAGTGCCTCCGCGATTTGGCTTTGTAGGGCGGTTCCCTCATTCTCCAACAGGCACAGAATCATCGCCGGTTGATACACGTGCGACATCCGCATGCGTTCTTGGAGGAACGATTTCAATTCCTCATAAATCATCTATCTGGCCAACCATTTATGTAATCTTTTTCCACTCACTGCATCATCAAACACTTCTGTATGTGCATTACCGTAATCGACAGCCCATCCATACAGCCCATCCCATTTTCTCAGGTTCGGGGCGGGTGGCTGCAAGGTCCAACCCAGTTCGCTAAGATCATAATCCGATTTTAATTGATTAACGAGAGCAGACGTCGTTACGAGATTTGAATCTTTGTCCGTAATATCCACTTCGCCGGAGGCCACCGGCACCACGTGATCTATCGAAGGCCATAGTTCCCACATGCAAATGTGGGTTGCCTCGTATTTTCCATGTGGGGGATTATCATACGGAAACTCGTCTCTCATAACGACTGAGAGCAACTCAAGCGCAGCCGGATGAACCAACTTTGCTCCCGTGTACCGATCCTTGTACCCGTCACGATTCCAGATTGCCTGACGCCGTCGATCCGAAATCGATTTTCTCTCGGACGTTCCGCTTTTTGCCCTGTCGCGACCCCTTATAAGCCCCAAATGATTATGCAGCTGCTTCTTATTCGGTATGGGTTCAAATGGATATTTCTTTCGTGCTGTTGAGCTTGCATGCGTGGTGTCACCCGATAAGAGTAGATCGGCAATTTCAGATAGTATATTAGCTTTCGTGGCAAGCGTCTGTCCAAATCGTTTACCAATTTCAAGAGAATCTATCATAGAGGCTCCTGTGTCTGAATTAGCACATACTTGCTACATCATCATATCCACGAGCAAACCTTCTGAAGGGGTTTGAAATTTATATCGTCCAAAGAGCCTAAGACAAGGTGAAGAATCTACCTGACGGTAATCCCGGTATGATGTATAAAGATGGGACAGTGAGCGAGGGTATTTAATCATCTTCCTTGTCTCCCTCACACAGATCTACCCACTTATCATCCTTGAAAATGTCCTCGTCAATTATATTCCCATCTTCATCGAATAATGGTCTCCAACCAGAGTAGGAGCAGATCCAACGCCTCGGGGACATTATTGAGCAACTCGAAACCGTGGTCGGCCGAGTTCTGAAAGACCCGCAAGTCCTTCGGCTCAGCCGTCAAAGCCTCTAAATTACGGGCGAAATCGACATAACGGAGGGTAATATCCCCTCCCTGGATCAGATCCTCTTCCCCGACCATAAAGAGTATAGAGCGAGGATCAAACGGATCTATTCCACTGCCGACAACTACCGGCTGGAGCGAAGTGCGCTCCCAAAGCCCTGGTGAAATACAGATAGCAGTTCTTATTTGATCGGGAAAAATACCCTTGCTCACATATGCTACATTGCCTCCCGAACCGGCACCGACCACCGCTATGCGATTGGCGTCGACAGCAGACTGCCCTTGAAACCAGTTTAGGGCAGCATGGACATCGAGAAAACTATTTTCCAGATCGTTCAACTCCAAAACCTGACGTTCATTAGGTAATGGAGTTTGACCATGACCTCGTAAGTCGATGGCTAATACTGCATAGTTGCGCTCTATTAGTTTAGAAATCAAATTTCCACTACGGTTCCACCAATCAGTGTGATTTCCCCCAAGATCATGCAATAGGGTAATTGTTGGAAGCTCTTTTGTCGTGTCGGGATGTGCAAAAACGCCGCGGATTGTTAAACCATCTAAAGCATCAAAATATACTTCCTTGAGAGGAAAATTTATTCTTTCAACATAACGGGATGAATATGTTACTTGTCCATCACTGTATTTTTCAATAGTCTCTTGCTGACCGTTCTGGTACCAACCAGAAATAATCCCGTCCAATTTTCCATCGACATAGTTTTCTGTTCGTGATATCCGACCATCGGGATGAAATTCAACACGTGCTCCAACTAATTCACCATTTTCGTAGAATTCAGCATCAAATAACCACCCCCATATTGTGTAATGAAACCAAGCTCCCTGCTTTAGGCCGTCCTCGTATTGCCCAATACTTGCATACCCCCCATTATGCTCGTAGTGGTTGCTATACCACCCATGCCTAATGCGGACTCCATTTTCAGAATCACGGTAGTACTGGAATTGCTCCACCTCCACCACAACTTCATCGTCAGCTACTCTGTTATAGATCAACAAGTCCGTATCTATCAACCCGATAGAAATCGGCATACCAGAAAATTCGCTGAATGACATATCGGATAAATTCTTTGATAAAGACACCCACTTAGTCGAAATATCCTCTATCCATTCTTGGGCTTCTTGGAAGTCATTGCTTAACAGCGAATCTAATTTAGCCGACAACTCACGTACCTGTCCCTGTAAAGCAACATTTTCTTGGGCTTCTTGGAAGTCGTTGCTTAACAGCGAATCTAATTTAGCCGACAGCTCACGTACATGTCCCTGTAAAGAAAGATTTTCTTGGGCTTCTTGGAAGTCTTTGCTTAACAGCGAATCTAATTTAGCCGACAACTCACGTACCTGTCCCTGTAAAGCAACATTTTCTTGGGCTTCTTGGAAGTCGTTGCTTAACAGCGAATCTAATTTAGCCGACAGCTCACGTACTTGTCCCTGTAAAGTAATATTTTCTTGAGACAGCTCTTCAATGTGAGTTTGAGTAGCATAATCCCTACCACAACTACTCCATAAACCCACCATAATCAATATTAGAAGCAGTTTAGCCACGTTGCATCTTCCTGGACTTGGTGGCGAAAGACTCCTTGTAATGTACGGAAAATCAGTTGGCTCTATCAATAATTGAAGTAAGAATCAAGAGTAAAGACACTCCAGTATTTCTTTTACGAATGAGAGTCCGCCATCACCGCTCCGGCCTGCTCGTCACTCATCCCGGCTCTCTTTAGCCCCTCACGAATGCCGCTGTTTACCTTGCCCTCGATTAGTTTAAACAGCTTTTCGCGAGCCGTCTGATCGATCGTCGTCTCAACTTCTGCATCGATCGACATTTCGACTGCTTTAAGATCGGGCACCACCTTGGCTAACAATCGCTCTGCGGCTCGGATTCTTTGTGCCATTGACGGGTTTTCCCCCCTGATCTTGGACCCCTTTACCACCTTGATGAGGAAGCCGACAGGATCTGCCTCCGCCTCGATCCTATTCCTGATGTCGAGGCTGACTTTGTTGGGGGTTCCGGCTCGTCTGCCGCCCCATTTGGGATGTCCTTTTGGTGCCGTCATACTACTCCTAACGTCTATAGTTTCATTGAGCGAAATGTCCTAAAATACAATATAACAATATCTTAGGGAAATTATTCCAATCCCGCATTTCGCCGCAGTGCACTATTGTGCACCGTGTTTAATTATGTTATATTTACTGGTAAGGTTTAGGTGTGAGGCAGAACTAAACCGGTAGAAAAACGTCCGACTTCATCCTCGCTAAGGAAGTTTCGCTACCTGCGGAATTTCCAATCCCTATAGGGATTGGCAGTTAAGCGAGTTCGTGCAGCGGCAAAATCGACGAGTTCACTCCATTGGTGGGCTTACGTGGTCGATCTGTCGTATTGCACGAAACTCAATCTTAACGGCATCTCATAGGGAGGCCTTTCGTGGCAAACAAAGCTCCAACTTCACAGCTCAACCCCTCGTCTGATCATCGGGAATCTGCGCCGAGGCTACCATATTGCATGAATGTGGCCGAAGCGGGAGAATTTCTTGGGATTCACCCCCGTACTCTCAACAATTGGCGATCCCAAAGGCGCGGACCCATCTACATCAAAATGGGAGGACGCGTGGTCTATCGCCGGTCCGATTTGGAAGCCTACATGGCTGCCTGTGAGGTCGGGGGAGCGCAACCATGAGCTCTCAGCAAGTTCTCCGTGATCTGGTCCGGGACAACGTCAAACTGCGTGACATACTCCCCGAATACGGGATAGAGTTGGATCATAAGGGGGATGGTCGGTGCCCTTTTGGTGAAAAGCACAGGAATGGCGACGCCCACCCCTCGCTGAAATACGACGACCGACACCAACGCCTCTATTGCAATAGCGTTCGATGTTTTGACCACGAAGGACGCAAGGGTGCCGACATTTTCGCGTTTATCCAAGTAATGGAGGACTGTGATTTCAGCGCTGCGTTGCAGATTCTTGCCGATAGGCCTGAGATACACTCATTGCCAATTAGTACAAACGACATCTCAGGCAGTGAATTCGATGAACACAAATCCGAGATCAGCCACGAATATAGGGATAGATCAGGAGCCTTAATCTTTACGATCTACCGACAGGGAAAAGGGAGTGAGAAAAAGTATAGGGTAGACCCGGCGGGTATCAAGCCCGCAGATCGCATTCTCTACCGTTTACCAGATTTGATGCAGGGCGACGACCCCGTAGTAGTAGTAGAGGGAGAAAAATGCGCTGATGCTCTATGGGAAATAGGCGTTACTGCTACTACATCGCCACACGGAGCGGGTAATTGGCAGGATCGCTTCGCAGAGACCCTGCGCGACCGTAAGGTGATAATGTGGCCTGATAAAGATGAACCCGGTCTACAGTACGGCCACGCTGTTTACCAATCTTTACAAAGTGTGGCTTCATCCGTTCGGCGGGTCGAACCTCCAGATTACCTCAGAGAATCGGGCGATGTCGTAGACGTTTTGGAGGACAAAACGCGAGGCGGTCGCGAGGCTGTTCATGACCTGATTAACAATGCGGCAAGCCGGACCGTTACACCCTTCGTTCCTACGAATTCGGCGCATGCAAACGTCCAAAACGTAGAGGCATCTCAAGACGCTCGAGGTAGAGTCGTCACCAAGAATGAGATAACACTCACACCCCTGTCCACTGCCGAACTAATGGAGCAATCCGACGACATTTCTTGGCACGTGGAAGAAATCCTCCCCACCAAATCAACTATGGTTGTGGTCGCTCGTGAGGGTGTGGGTAAGACTTGGATGGTGCTCGACTTGGCAATTGCCATCAGTCAGGGCTCGGTATGGTTAAATCACTTTCCCACGAAACAAGGTCGCGTCCTGATCATTGATGAAGAGAATTCAAAGGAGATACTTTCCGCGCGTATACGAAAACTGCTGAGGGCGCGGGGTGAATCGCAGGATGTGTCTTCGCTGCATATTCAATGGCTTGTGTGCCAAGGTGTAAATTTAAGCGAAAAGCGATGTGTCTCAGCTCTTGAAGAGCAACTGGACATGATTAAACCTGATCTGGTCATCTTCGATTCTCTCGTAAGGATACACCGTGGTGATGAAAACGATGCCCGGGCGATGGCTGACCTTTTTGCTATTATCAAGCAGTGGATGGGGACCTTCGAATGCACCTTCGTTTTTTGCCACCACCAAGGCAAAAATGGTACGGAAGCCAACCAGTCTCAGAGTCGCTACAGGGGAAGCTCGGAAATTGGTGCCTTCGCCGACAGTATTCTTGACGTTAGGCCGACGGGGAAGGGGGATATGTTCAGTGTTACCCACGCTAAATCCCGGTTGGGTGTTCCTGTTCAAACTTTCAACGCTGAGATCCTTGATGTAGCCGATGGTGCAACAGAACTGCGTTATCTCGGAGACGCAGAAAGGCAAAATACCGGGTCGACGGACAACGCCGAAGAATTCATACGGAAGTTAGCCGCCGACGGCGAGTATCACAGCCGGCAAGAGATTCAATCTAAGGGGGAAAAAGAAGGGCACGGGCGCGACCCGCTCGACAATGCCAGAACAAGGATGATTAAGAGCAATGAGCTAAAGAAAGAGACACGGGGTAAATACGTGGGAGTTAGGGTTTCAAAACGTTCCGTCGTTCCGTCCCCCTTATATAGGGACGGAACGACGGAACGATCGAAAGCAAACCCGGAAGAAGATTTACAGCAAGTGAGGAGCGACCACAATCCATAACTATCTTATTCTCAGAGTATCCGCTACGTCGGCTTGGGTCGCAAGGTCACATGCTCGCCACGAGATCCCGGGATGCCATTTAATCATCATTTGATTTCCCGATTAATTGCCCAACCTTCGAAGCTGATTTCGTCACGGAACAATGTAGGCCACTGGGCTCCCAAAGGAGGATCGAGCCTATTCCTGTTAGAATGCCATCGCACACCGACCAACCCATCAGCACCTATTTCTTTTGCAGCTTTCACTGCGGCCTCAACAACCTCCTCGACTGACACCTCATCCTGTAACCAATCATATTCGATAACTTCCTCTGGATCAGCAAAGCGGCTATCAGAGGCTGACTTGATTATTTTGCTGACGTGTGGTTTAGCCCCATTGCTCCCTTTCACCATTATATACGCAAGAGTCACATGATCGCTACCGTAGGGGCCCTGCGAGATCAGAAAATTCTCAGAAGCGTATTTTTTCAGATCGAGCGATCTTACTTCAAATTCTTTTTCGAATCTGGGCGGTGGGGACGGCGGAACGACTGATTGGCAACCAAAAAAAATACACATACCCAATGCGATATACGAATATTTCATTTCATGTGCCCTCCACGATAATGATCGCTGCTTACACGACGTGGAACCGATATACCTTCGCCTTTCTACCCCTTTCCACATATTCAAGTTGCAAAAATAAAGTGCGGTGTGCAATAATGACCCATGACACTGCACTGGTGCATAGGAAGAACGGCAATGAATATTGTTACCTTCTGCCCGGCTAAGATGCGCAAGCCGAAGCAGAAAAATACCCTTTACTAATGTGAGTAGCACTCGATTCATTTGGTGAAGTATTGGTGAAAAAACAAAAAAGGACTTACATCAAAAATCGACGTAAGTCCTTATAAAATAATGGCGCACCCATAGGGATTCGAACCCCAAACCTCCTGATCCGTAGTCAAAAAATCAAGGATAAATGAGGTAAATCCATATAAATCAATGATATATGGACACTATATTTTCGTTGTAACGACTTGAGTATCTCTATATGGTGTAAATGTAAGATATTTCCCGAAATATTCCAAAATAAGTCCCCAATATTCCCCAAAAATCCCATTTATATGTCGGGGTTATCAAAAACAAATCTAAATGAAATCCTCAGAAGGTGGAGTTCATTTCGGGGTTACTTTTTCCTTACGTGAAGAACAAATGTCTATAAACTATTGTTAGACAACACCTTATACTCACACCCCGTAGGTAGAGTCAAAAAGTGATTTTGATGTAGTAAATACGGACATTATTGAAATTATAAGCCCTTTATTTACAATTACTTATGACCTACTTTCCTTTTGTTATGTATGATCTTTGAAAACACTTGACAAATGTCCGATTATTTCGTATATTATATATAGAGATTAGAGAGACATTGTGAGGTGAATAAGTGACTGAAAATAAAGAAAATAAGGTTCTCGGATACATCAGGGTTTCGACCGAATCCCAAGAGGAAAATACCTCTCTAAAAGTTCAGAGAGATAGTATCAAGAACTACTGTAAATCTCGTGGGTGGAACTTGGTCGAGATTTATGAAGATGTATCGTCAGGTGGAAATACGGATCGTGAAGGATACAAGGAAATGGAACGTAAGTTAGATGAGAATGGTTTCAACTTCCTTGTCGTTCATAAGATTGATCGTCTGTCACGTTCCATAGTCGATGGATCAACCTTTGTTGAGAAACTCTTCTCAAAGGAAAAATACTTGGTCAGTGTGAGTGAGAGTATTGACACATCGACCCCACAGGGTAAGATGATCTACAATCTTCTGTTGGTCGTCAGTCAAAATGAACGAGATACGATCAAGGAACGTCTTACGTCAGGTAAAACTGAACTTCTGAAATCAGGGAAACTTCCATCAGGATACGTTTATGGTTACGAACGTGATGACGATGGAAATTTCAAGTTGATCGAAGAAGAAAGTAAGATCGTTCAGGAGATGTACGACCTGTATGTTGAGTATGAAAGTCTAGGTCGAGTAGAAAAAGAGTTCAAGAACCGTGGTCACAAAACACGTCATGGAAACAACTTCACAAGACAGACCATCAATGGAATACTGACCAATCCTGTTTATTGTTCCAAAGGTTTTCGATGGAAAGGAAAGGTCGTTGAGGGTAATGACATTCCCAAGATCGTCACCACCAATAAATGGAATAAGGTTCAGAGGATCATTGAAAGTCGGTCACGAAAGAGAAAGGAGAACGGATGATTTAGGATATAGATGATTAGAGGATGATTTTTTTTGATGAACGTTGTACGATCTTTCCAAAAATAAAACAACGAAAAGGAAAAAATAATGAAAGTGAAGATTACTAACTTTGACCTAGACCACGACTACATAAAAGAGTTGTGTCGTGATTTTTCCCAGAAAATAGTGGGTAAAACAATAGATGTGGATGCTGATGGTAGTGAAGATGAAGACGAATTGTATTCTATCATCCTATCTGAAACAACAAACGACATGATAGAAGATTGTGGTGAATGGATTTGGTGTGGTGTTGATAAGTTGAATTACAAAGTCGTATAGGAGAATAACTAATGAAAAAGAAAAATGAGTTTCGTAATGATGATTTTTCTCTCGATACACATGGTGGTCATGTTTTCGACATAGAAATCAATGAGGTCATCGATCCCGAAGAAGATGACCAAATAATGGGTAACCTAAATGTAAGTGTGGAAAACAAGAAAGGTCAATCGTTCGATCTAACCCATCTCTTCGATGTCTCTATAAACCCGGACGGGGGTGAAGTTGAGTTCGAGGTTGAAGGTTATGGATTAGAAAACCTTATAGATGAATTAGTTAGAATTAGAGATAATACAGACGACTATTTGGAGTGGATTGATGAAAAATGGGTAGAAAACGGTGGTTGATAAAGGAGACAGAGTATGTTTGAATAATAAATGATGGAAATTTATGATGATAGAACAACAGGACTTTTCACCAACCAGGTGAAAATCCTGTTTATCAAGAGTATTTATTATAGAGAGTGAAGTCAGGAGAACAATTTTGGTTGGAATAATTGACAATGATAAGTTGAACGAACAACAGGTGAAGATCCGTAATGAGATTGGAAAACATCATTGGGATCTATTTGTGACACTCAACTTTCATCGTCATGTGTCAATCGAAGCAGGTCACAAACTGATCCGTGAATGGGATAGTCGAGTATCAAGAAAACTGAATGGAAGACGTTATACCAAACCTCAAAACCAATCTAAACGAATGAAGTTCATTGGTTGTTTGAGTTATGGTGAAGGTCGTAGAGGATCAAGTAGAATAACCCCAAAATCTACCCCCTTTTGGTCTTCTAATCGACTTGAAGACAAAAGACCACTCCATAGTCATCTACTTGTTGATCTCCCTTACAGAGTGGAAATAGACAGGTTTATTGACGTTTGTGAAGAAAGTTTAGGAAGGGTACTAAACAAATCTCATTTTGAAGTTTATAGAGATGGTATGTGTCACGTTTCTTTGAATGATAAAGATTATTTTGATTTACAAGATGTATTCCAAATTACGGATTACATCTTTCAACCGAGACATATTGAAGTAGATGATACGGGTATGTTCGATACGAATAATGTAGTAATCTCATCGAACTACTCATTGAAGTAAAGTAGTTGTAGTAAGACGTATTTGATTAGATCGTGTAGTTGGAACAAGGTTTAGAGGACCACCCACCACCTTCTGTAATCTCTTACGAAAATTGACGTAGAACAGGTTCGACCAAAGGTGATCAGGAAAATTTAGATCTCCTATTAGTACTTCTATGTCAATCCATCACCAAGAAGACCAAGAAGACCATAAAGACCACAAGGAGATCAAGAATGAATTACCTGAAGAATGAACCATCAATAGATAAAGAAGACATAAATGATTTCATTAATACCTATAACCTCAAACCATACAGAAATACGTACCTATCCCTATACGAACAGGTAGATAGAAACCTTATGTCATCTCTTATCCAATCCATAACCAACACCTACGATTACTTTGGGAGAATACCTTGATGAATAGAAAACGTAATGACTTGATCAACAGAAGAATGAATGAAATAAAAAATGAAGACACCTTCTTTGAGAACCTTGTATCCTTTTGTCTTTTGGAACTTGATAATCGGGATCATCATCCTCTACCTCATAGAAACTTCACCACCAACATGTACCGACAATCCAAAACCAAGGTACGTCACGTATTGAAGGATGTGGTCAATCGTGGTCTAAACTATTGTCTATCGGTGAAGAAGTACAAGGATACAGAGGATACGAACATAAGGAATTATGTTGAACAAGGGTACTTACCATCCAAAGTGGTTCGGTTCTTTTAGGTGGTGATAATGAAACTCCTACAACTACTCAAGGAGAGTATCTACCCTTCAACCAAACTGATGAGAAAGTCCTATGATGACTTGGTTTCATCTCGTAGAAACCTCCAACGATGTATTCTTGTATCAAGGAAGGAATACGATGAGAGACAGAGGAAACTATCCAAAGAAATAGAAGGAAGAGTGAAGGATAAGGACGGGAACTTACGAAACCCTATGGATACACTCAATAATAAGACATCTTATACTCTCTCTAACCAAAGAAACATAGAGGTATTGAGAAGAATACAAGAGTTAGAGACAGATGTGATGTCCTTACTCAACAACAGAGGTATAGGGGTATTTGATGAGGATGACTTTGAGGAAGAAGAAATACTTATACCGAGATAGAACAGAAAAAGGGTTGGAAACATTCGTCATTCGTGTCTCCAACTCTTATCTATACCGGGGTCCCAACACTAGACTGATACTTCTGGTACATCAGACTGTTGATATATTTCTTTACCTTGGGGTCTTCCATCTTCTTATAGAAATCAAACCGATCATTCACGTAACTCAGAATTATACTGTTCAAGACCTCATCAAATTTACTTTTCTTGTTTGATTCGGAATTGTCTCCCATGAAGACCTTCTTCAAGTCCTTATGATCTTCGATTCTCTTCTGTACGTTTTCTAGATCTAACTTATCCTCGTCGGTCAACTCACTTCCATGAATCTGGTTCAGACCTTTTATGATTTCAGACAGTAGATCTATTTCTTCCTCACCAGCTCCCTTGGAATCACCTTCGTCTTTGACTTCTAGTATCGTTCCTTCAACAAGTGTGATTCCACCCTCAAACTTTTTCTGAATACGGAATGAATCAAGGTCCACCGTATTTATAATATCCCCTAGATCTTCCTTTTCCCTCTTGGGTAACTTCTTGTTCAGATATCTGAGAAAGACGAATAACTTCTCAAGACTGATATCCTCAAAGGTGATGATCTGAGAGATATAACCATATAGTCGGATAAAGGACTGTATTAGATGTCTAAACTGTTCTCTGTCATCTCTTTCTTCGATCTGACTCCACTTGGTGACTATCGTATTCAGTATTGGTTGAAGTTTCTCGTCTGGTTCGTTGTCGTCAAAGAAGATCTTACAGAAATCCTCTAGTTCGACTGGAGTAAACAGATGGAAGTTCTCAATCTCGTGTTGAACGGTATACAGACGGTTGGGATCGGTTTCTCCTTCAAGGACAGTGGTCTCAAAGTAGGGTTGATACGATTCGTAGACCTCTTCCGGTTTGTTCACGAAATCAAGAATGAACGTATCTGTCTTACCCGACATGGTACGGTTTAGACGAGAAAGAGTTTGAACACACTGTAATCCACCCAACTTCTTGTCCACATACATAGAATGAAGTAAGGGTTCATCAAAACCGGTCTGAAACTTACTGGACACGATCAGGAGTCGATACTGGGGAGTTTTCAGACTCTCTGGTATTCCCACACCACTGGGTAAGTCGTTCAGGGAGTCCTCGGTGCAATCTTGTCCCGAATGTTTGACGGTCCCACTAAATGCTACCAGACAGGAATAATTGAGGTTCTGCTCCTTCATCTGTTTCTTCATCTCATGGTAGAAGAGAACACAATGAAGACGAGATCGGACCACCACCATTCCTCTGGATCGACCATTGATCTTCTTGGAAGAGTTATTCACGAAGTTATCAAGTATGATCCGAACCTTATTCTGAATCGTGACCTCATGAGAATCCACGAATTTGACCAGTTCGGTCATCACCTTACTCTTGGGTAGTTCCTTGTCTTCAACTTCCTTCTTATTGAGTTTGAACCATCGTGAATAGGTGGTGTAGGACTGAAGAACGTCTAGAGTGAACCCTTCATGAATAGACTGTTTCATCGTGTACGAATGGAACGGGACAAACTGATTCTGATCATTCTTTCGTCCAAAGACCTCTAGCGTCTTACTCTTTGGAGTTCCAGTGAACCCGAAGAAGGATATATTCGGTTGTTTCTGACGACTACGAATCTCCTTCAGAATCTCTTCATCTATATCGTCACGTTCACCATCGTCTTCTTGATCATCTACATTAGAAAGTGACTTCTTCAGGTGTTTAGAAGATTCACCACCTTGGGAGGAATGAACCTCATCTACAATCACACCAAAGGTCTTACTGGAAAGTTTACCGATCTCTTCTGAGATGAATGGAAACTTCTGGATGGTGGTGATGATTATGTCTTTCCCTTTTTCCAGTGATTCCAGTAGTTGTTTTGAATTCTGGTCGATTGGATTGACCACACCCTGAGTTTGTTCCAGTTGTTTGATCGTCTGTTGAAGTTGTTGGTCGAGAACCTTTCTATCGGTGACCACGATGATCGTATCGAACATCCGATTCTTATCGTCTTTGGTCTTGTAGAGACTGGTCAGAAGATGAGATAACCACCCAATAGAATATGATTTACCCGACCCAGTTGTGTGACCGACTAGATAGTTATGGCCAACTCCTTCTTCACGTATCGTATTTCTGAGATTTCGTATAACCGTCAACTGATGGTAACGAGGAAAGATCAGGATTTCTTTTTTCTTATCTACAATCTTTCCCTTGGTCTTATCGTATTCTTTGTCAATTTCCACTGAGACATGGACAAAATTTTCCAGTATGTCCAGAACCGACTTGGGTTGTAGGACTTCATCCCACAGATAATGAGTCTTGTGACCGTCTGGGTTGATGGGATTCTCGATACCCTTGTTGTAGGGTAGGAACTTGGTCTTGGAACCCATGATACGAGTCGTCATGGATACTTTGTCATTGTCCACACAGAAATGAACGATACATCTCTTGAACTGAAGTAGGAGTTCCTTGGTATCCCGATTCCGATACTGTTTCTCTGAGTCCAGAATGGTCTGACTGGTCAGGTTATTCTTCAACTCCATTGTGACCAGAGGGATTCCGTTTAGAAATAGACTTACATCAATGGAGTTTTCATTCTTGGGTGAGAAGTGAAGTTGACGAACGACCGTGAACCGATTCTGCCCGTACAGTTTCTGATGTTCGGGATTTAGACCACTCTTGGGTTCAAAGTAGACCAGTTGGAAGTGTGATCCGTGATCCTTTACACCCTTTCTAAGAACATCAACGATACCCCTCTTCGATATCTCATCACAGACCCGTTTACAGAGTTTGTCGTCTGTCTGTGAACCATACTGTTGAGTGAGTTTCTCGTATTCCTTCTCCTGTGACTCCTTGATAAAAGTCAACAACTCAGAAGAGATCTGACATAGGTTACGATCATACTCTGAGTAGTGAAGAGACTTCCACCCACTGGAGTTCAGAGATTTTTCTATATGATCCTCAAACTTCTCTTCGGTATAGTTCATGACAATACAGTATCCCTTACATCAATCTTTCCAGTGACCACATTGGATATCAATGACTGACGGTATTCTTTCAGGTGTTCAATCTTCTTCTCTTCGGTCTCTATGGATTGGTCGATTTCTTGGGTCTTTTGGTCGAGATAATCAGAAATCATTGACTGTTCTTTCCACGGAGGAAGACAGATCTTCATCTTACTGAAATCTTCCATCCCAATATTCGGTTGACCAGTTTCTCGGATGTGATAGAAAATCTGGCTTCTGACTACACTGGAATTCATTATCCAGTAAACGTACTCATGAGTAATTTTATTTGAATTATTCGAAGAGAAGTGACCTACACGATAGTTCTGTAGTAAAGGTTCCTTGACTTGACCGACTCTTATGATCTTTCCAATCGTTCCTCCAGTGAGACACATTAGAATATCGTTATCTTTTATTACGATGTCGGTAAAAGAATCAAGTCGTGTTGAGTCAATGAACGAACAATTGGATATATCCAAATACCCATCCCTATGAAGTTGAGTGATTTTTACTATCCTTATCCCCGACTCGGTAAAGTCAAAATCTCGGAATTGATAACCGTGTCTCAGTTTGATATAGTAGTGAAAGTTGAGAGTTTTCCATCCCACCGGTATCTCCCCAATCCACTCAACTCCACTGTCCTTCATCTCTACATTCGGATCTAACCCCTTGGTGACCACTTGATTGATCAGGGAAGTTCGATATTCCTTGAGAAGTTCAATCTTACGGGTCTTCTTGTCGATCAGTCCGTCAATTTGTGTGGTTTTTTGGTCGAGGTAGGTGACGATGTGTTGTTGTTCGGGGAGGGGGGGAAGTGATATTTTTATGTTCTTGAAGATGTCTATTCCCACAAGATTTTTCATTGCTCCACCTTGTGAGTTATCAATGATTTGTTTTTGAAATCCCCACGAGTCCATCAGAATGGACATAAAGGAATGATATATACCACGACTTGTGTCTAGTCGTATAATCAATAATGCTTGATTGATTATACCCTCTTCGTAATCACCCCTTATGAGATGTGACTTACCAATAGTTCCGGAACAACTCATTATGAAATCGTGAGGTTTTATCGAAAATCGTATCAACTCATGATATTTCGACTGGGATATATACGAAGAACCTAAGTGTTTACTCTTATATATGGCATTTTTCTGTTCGTATACTTTGTAACCAGATTCAACGAAACTATCTACCTTCAACGAACCACCAAAAGGTCCTCGGACTAAACCCTTGTCTTCAGTTACGTGTTTGATCTTCTTCAGATCCCACCCCTCCGGTATCTCCCCAATCCACTCGACTCCACTGTCCTTGTATTGTACGTAAGGTTTCATCAGTCGTTGAAGATCCGCTCAAAAAGACCTTCAGATTCTTTCTCCAACTGAAGAATGTCGGTGGTGATCTCTTCTAGTGATCTCAGTGGTTTGTATTCATAGAAATACTTGGTGAAGTTGATCTCGTATCCTACTGAGTCTTTACCACGGTCCATCCATGAGTCAGGAAGATGAGGTTTGACTTCTCGTTCGTAGTATTCTTCTATGTCATCTTCTAGCGGAACACGTTCGTAGTCCCTCTTAGATGAGTCAGGTTTTGGTTCACCTTTCTTATTTGTGACGATCTCACCATCCTTCAGGGTCGGTTGTTCAATCGTCACCTTGGTGTACCCAAAGAACTCATTGGAGTAGATCTTGGAGTATTTACCTTCCTCAAAGTTCAGATAGGATTCGATTATCTGATTTCTTCTATCCTCTGGAATTTCTTTTCTCTTATTCCCTAGAGACTTCTTCATCGGTTGAAAGAACGTAGATCCATTGATCAGTTGAACCTTACCCTTCCGTCTATCTGACTTATGATTGTTCACGATCCAGATATAGGTCGAGATCCCCGTATTGAAGAAGAGTTGATCCGGTAGAGATACAATACACTCCAACCAGTCGTTCTCAATAATCCATTTACGAATCTCGGACTCTCCACTCCCACTGTCTCCAGTAAACAAAGGAGATCCATTGAACACGATTCCAATACGAGATCCCTTGTCTTCCATCTTGGAGATCATGTGTTGTAGGAAAAGAAGAGATCCATCAGAGGATCTAGGTGTTCCCACAAAGAAACGACCATTGGGATTGGTAGATTCGGTCTTGATAAACTCTTGTTCAGACTTCCAACTGACTCCAAAGGGTGGATTGGTAATCATGTAATCAAATTTTGAAGTCTCATGTCGATCTTCGGATAATGACGTTCCCAAATGAATGTTATCGGGTTTTTCATCGGTGATCATCATATCCGACTTACAGATCGAATAGGACTGGGGATTGAGTTCCTGACCATATAACCGGAGGTCAATATCGGAATTGATGTTCTGACGTATCCATTCCTTACCAATGGTCAACATCCCACCCGTACCACAACAGGGATCAAATATTGACCGAATCTTACCTTCCCCTTCCAAGTCCTCCCGGTTCTCAGAGAACACCAGAGACACCAACAGACGAACAACGTCACGTGGGGTATAGTGTTCACCACTCGTCTCGTTGGACATTTCTGAGAACCGTCTCAGGAGTTCCTCAAAGACCTGACCCATCGTATGGTTGTTGACCTTCTCGGGACTTAGATCTACCTCGGTAAACTTGTCGATGAGAATAAACAGTCGATTGTTCTTGTTCAGTTTCTCGACCTGTTTCTCCATCTGAAAATTGTCCACCACCTCACGAACATTATCACTGTATCCATTGATATAGTTGTTGAAATTCATGTAGATGTTCTGAGAATCCTGTGTCAGACGGGACAGATCGTATTTGGAACGGTTGAAGAAGGTGGTTTGGACCTGATTGACGATGACCGGGGTGGGGTCATCCAGTTTGTCCTTCAGATCCTCGTAGAGATCGTAGACCAGATCCTTCTTGGGTTCCAGAACACAGTCTAACCGTCTTAGGACCACGAACGGAAGGATTACGTCTCCATACTCATGGGGTTTGAACAGACCTCTGAGAACGTCATCAGCAACGTTCCAGATAAAAGAAGAGATGTCTTGGTGATTCATCGTAAATCGTATCCTGA
>JACLAC010018337.1_pt1 | contig 28379 bp, 19 predicted proteins | sample 8027881 | NCBI WGS metagenome assembly JACLAC01 (sample SAMN15725517, study PRJNA655200) | protist metagenome | isolation source: fluorescence activated cell sorting (FACS) single amplified genomes of... | place: Spain: Blaines Bay Microbial Observatory, Mediterranean Sea | collected 2016-01-19 | reverse complement strand
CGTGCAATAGGCATACTATCGACATCGGGCAGATTGTGTGCCTCACGCTTGTAAATGACCCCGGACTTGTGGCTATCCGGAATAATCCACAAACAACCATTGGTAGTGGAAGCATCAGATAAAGCTATCCACACTCCAGTTAACGAAAGGTCGCGAGTAGGAATAGCTGATTCATCCTGATGCCAAGGACTTCCATTACCATCAGGCTTTTTAGTAACAAACATAGTTTGTACACACTTATAGGCTCCATTCCAAAAAGGCACATTAGCTCCTACTATCAAGTCCAAAATACGACATAGTTTCGGGTGATCAATATACTGACGTATAATTTGACTGTAAGCGTGGGGTTGACCAATATACATGTAGCGGCTGATTAACCGTTGATCATTAATCGGCCAATCAATTGGCTCAATCGTTGAATTGTCATAATGTCCTTGATTGATTTTTGCGAGCTCAGTTCGGATTTCATTTTGACTTCTTTTAGAAATTAATTTATCAACTAAAACAAAACCATTTTTAATGTAATATTCTGTCAACTCTGAATTAATCATGGAAGACAGATGAAAGCCAGTTATATCAATCATTTAGCATGCACTCCGATTTAAAATACACTGAACTGATTTGATGTCTAGTATGAATTCAAATCAGTTAACAACTTAAAAATTTTAATGATTTGGAAGAATTAATATGTAGCAGGCAAAAGTAGTAAATTTATGCTAGACATCTCTACAAAAAGCGATTATTTAGAAAGCAATATAGTTAATGTGTTTGGGCACAATTGTTTACGCAAAATTTAAAGGGGTACTTCAACATCTACTCCCTACTCTATAATCCTAGACTAATCATTGTTTTAGAACAACAATTTTGGTAGGCTACCTTCGAAACATAAAAGACATCCTGACTTGAAATATCTCGATAATCAATAATGAAAAATTTTATACGTACTGTATACTCTATTTTTGGGATGGTCAACTCGTAAGTCCTTCATAAAACTATTTCCCAGATTTTGAAAAGATACCTTTTCCTTTTAGGCACTGTGCTTGAAATCTGGCAGATCCTATTTTCTTTTCCTAATCGGGGTTTAGGTTTTTAAATTACTAAGGGGTACTTTTCAGGAATCAATCGTAGTGCATATATTGCGCAACACACAAATTATCAGAGGTAGTAAATGTCTTCCACACAACCCAATATAGTACTTTTTTTTACGGATCAATTACGTGCGGATGCGCTTGGATGTTACGGAAACCAAATTTGTATGACACCCAATATAGATCGGCTGGCTGGAGATGGTGTCATATTTAATAATGCCTACACAACTAGCCCTGTATGTTCGGCTTCAAGATCATCTCTCATGACAGGTCTTTATCCTCATAACCATGGAGTCATGCTCAATACGCATATAGCTCCTGCTTGGTCAAGAGGGCTAGATAGACAAGTACCTGTTTTCAGCAACATATTAAAAAATAGTGGATATTTTTTAGATTATGTCGGTAAGTGGCACGTTCATCAGGATATCAGACCAGAAGAATATGGTTTCGACATTTATCAATCCCAATCAGAAATACAGTTAAAGAACCAGCATATTGGCCGAGAAAGTGGGAAACTAGTCGAAGGATCTGGCAGTTTTATAGAATTTCCATACGGAAGTAAAGTTTGTGTAGCAGGAACTATGTCAGGCCCAAAAGAAAATTACCCTGCATGGCAAGTCGTTGAAGCAGGTATAGAAATGATTCAGGAAAACGCTAAAAACAAAAAGCCTTTCTTCACAAGAATTGATATTACTTCCCCCCACTTTGCTAATATTATCCCAGAACCTTATTCATCTATGTACAAACCGGATGAAATTCCACCATGGCCGAACTTTAATGAAACATTCATCGGAAAGCCATCTAGTCACCTGAAGAAGCATCAAGATTGGAACTTAGAACAAAAAGGTTGGGATTGGTGGCAAAATATAGTGGCAAAGTACTATGGTGATGTAAGTATCATCGATGATCTAGTAGGTTTGACTTTGAAGGCTATCGAAAATGCCGGTATTTCCGACAATACTATATTCATCTTTTCAACGGACCATGGAGATTCGACTGGTAGCCACAGACACTTTGAGAAAGCTGGAACTATGTATGAAGAAATCTTCAAAATTCCCTTAGTCATGAGGTTGCCCAAAGGAATGGCTAAATCTAAAGAAGTAAATCAATACGTTCGCCTAATGGACTTAATGCCTACGTTTGTAGATTGGGGTGATGGCGAAATGCCCGAAAAAATTGATGGCAAAAGCATTGTCCCCTTACTCCAAAGACAAGATTTCTCACATTGGCCTGATAGCGTTTATGCAGAACATCACGGCGAAGTATGGGGTTATGCTTCGCAACGTATGGTTAAAACAGATCAGTGGAAATATGTAATGAATGCTCACGACTTAGATGAATTATATGATTTGAAAAAAGATCCTTGGGAAATGAACAACGTTATAAATGAAGAGAAATTTTGTGAAATTCTGTTAGAAATGAAAGCTCGGTTACTCGGCTGGAATGATGAAACTGGAGATATATTTAGATGGCCTTGGGTCCGTTATAATTTTCCTGATCCCGTATTGCCTAATAATGTAAATAGCAAAACTTTACCTTTGACATGCAAATAGCATTGAACATTCAACATCAAGTAAACTAATTAGTGATTTAGTATTAGATGAAATTTTTCACCGCTCATTTCAAGCTAAAAATACATCTTGCAAAGTCATTAGAGCTAGGAAACTTCAAAGAATCTTTTGATCTTGTACACAATGTGTACGGATAGATGACTTTTCCGACTTAGTAAATCAAAATTGAGTAAATTATTATTTATTCTGGTATTGATATCAAGTAGCTCATTATCAATCCAAATAATTATAAAGAAAGAATTGGACTGATTGCTCAAAAAGATGTGATTGTACTCACCGCTTCGAAATAACGACCAGCGTTTATCTGTTCAATCGTCCACCGGCAAAGATGCTAGTATTATTGTTTTCTTTCTCTATTATTAATTACTTTCCAATCATAGATTTATAATCCGCTCAATTGACCATTAGCGACTTGCCTCAATTTCATCAGTGCATTACCTTCTACTTGAGCTATACGTTGCCGACTCAATCCCAGTTGTTTACCAACTTCGGTTCGTGAACTTTCGGGTTGTCCTGACAGGCCAAATCGGCGCTGTATAACCTCTGTTTCTCGATGAGTCAACTTTTGATTCAAAGCTTTGCCCAAGAAGATCTTTACCTGTTCTTCACGTTCGTTTTGAACTGCCTGTTCTTCAGGACCAACCGAGCTGCAAACGTAGTTTGTAAGTGCTGTTTCATCCGTAGCATCTTTAGAATTGTCTAATGAATAAAATAAGCGTGGCACATGAAAAAAAATTCGGTCTTTGTACTCAGGCTGAAGCATTTCAGAGTTGCCATTTTGGCTCTCATTCATTTGTTCTTTCTTTAACCATTCGGCAGGTACTCTGATACCTCTAGCTTTATTTTCTAAAGCACGACTGATAGATTGCCGGATCCAAATCCAAGCATAAGTGCTAAACCTACCACGAGTAGAGTCAAACCGCTCAATAGCCTTCATGAGTCCAATAGATCCCTCTTGCATCAGGTCATCTTCAGTCATTCCACTTTCATGATTTTGGTAATAATCTTGTCTAATTATTTTTCTAACTAAGCCTAGGTTTTTTTCAACTAAGGTGTTTCTAATTCGATGACAGTCATCATTGTTTCCAGCCAGCTTGGCTTTATTTAATTGACTAAACAACTCATTTTCTTGTTCGTCTATGAGTTTGGATTGATGAGAGCACATATAGTTCATAATTCCTTGATTTTGCATTAGTTTTGGGATTATACATCCCGAGTGCGACAGCCAATGTCGCACAAAAAAACACCTACTAATGTCGACACAGTTTGTCGCATTCGCCACGTATTGTTCAGCTATCCAAAGAACAAATAGAATCAGTGTTTTTCTTCAAAGGAACTAATATAAATAAAAAGGAGATAAATCTAATGTTGAATTATAACCGTACAATTATGATGGGACGATTAACACGTGATCCAGAGCTAAACATCTTATCCTCGGGGACTGAATCCATGACAACTGCACTAGCTGTTAATCGTACTTGGACAGACAAGCATAGTGGTGAGAAGCGAGAAGAGGTCTGCTTTATTGACTTGCAAGCCTTCGGTCGAATAGCTGAGGTAATCGCTGAACATTTTTGTCAAGGCGATCCTATTCATGTCGAGGGCCGACTGCGCTTCCGCCAGTGGGAAACCCCCGAAGGTGAAAGGCGAACTAAGCATGATCTATTAATCGACAGTTTCGAGTTCGTGGGAATCCGTAGTGACAATCGGATGTCGTCTAATACCAGCAAGGACCAGAGGCAACCTATTCCAATTGCGGAATTTGGGGATAATATTCCCTTCTAAATAGAAAACTTGGGTTTGCAAAACGATACCGAGTTTGATAAATCTTTTTCCTACTATTCATAAAGACTATTTGATGTTCGATAACAGTATCAATAATTTAATCGACGAAAAATATTGCGACCTTACTAGCCAACCCAAGCGTACCGTTAATTCTCTAGTAGAGGTAAAAAGAAGTGGAAGTATCTGTAATATTTACGAAGACAAACAGTATTACATACAAATTTACTAGTTAGCGTAATTTGCCTAACCCTCAATTCCAAATCGAAGCTTAGACAATTGCAAATGTACAGCTACGAAACGAATTTGGCTCGGACTTACAGTTAGTAAATCAGTTGACGTACCGATAGCCAATTCCATGTACAGTCTGGATATATTTACCTTCTGAGCCAAGCTTATTACGTAGTCGATTCATGTGAGTATCAACTCTTCGATCACTGAGTTTAGCTCTTTTACTAGGTATTTGTTGTAGTAACTCTTCCCTAGCAAAAACTCGATTAGGCAACTTAGCTAAACAAAGTAACAGATTAAATTCCGTCTTGGTTAAGTCAACATTATTCCCAGCACAAAATACCCGCCGCTCCGATGAATCAATTTCTAACTGATTCACGACAATCTTTTCTTCGGATACTTTGCTCAGGTACGCCTTGTTCCTTCGGTGAACAGCCCGACATCTCAGGACAACTTCCCTAATATTGAATGGTTTCTCAATATAGTCATCAACACCTAATTCCAAAGCAACAATCCTGTCTTCCACATTGGCTTCTTCTGAGATCACAATTATAGGGATATGTCTCGTATTTTGATGACGCGATATAATACGAAGTAGATCTAGACCGTCGATGTCTACTAATTGCAAATCGAGAAGAATAACGTCAGGAATCGTCTGGAAGATGCGCTTTACGGCATCAGACCCATCTTCAATGTGGTTGACTGTGAAATTTTCTAATTCAAAAGCTGTTTTTAACTGTGGATAAATATCAATATTATTATCTATTATTAAAATTCTAGGTTTCATTTATGTTATCTGATTTTATGTTAATTTTGGGTTATTAATAAGGACAAATTGAGACAATAAACGAATCTTATTTATCGTCTGTGGACTAGGTTAAATAAAAAAATATAAATATAAAAGGGACAAAGTATTTCATACTCGCAAACACGAGAGCATTAGTTATACCAAAAACAATTTACTCGATATCAGGGAATCATAGTTTTTGTTTTAACCAGATTGATATAATTATGAGCATATGTTCGCTTAGATCATTAGCATAATTATTTTGGTGGCGCACATTAGTTTTTGGTTATTGAGCCTAATAAAAACAGAAGAGTGGAAATTAAGGCTGATTTTTACTGGCAAATTAATTGCAAAAATACTCATACTACTTGATCATATTTTATTCTAGTATAAAGATTTGAATGATTCTAATAAATATAGTTTCTGTTATTTGATAATATTAGAAGGAAAAAGTTCACAGTCTTCTGATGGAAGAGTGACTATAGTTATCTTATTCATTTTGGATGTCCAGATACTAGTTCTATACCTGGATTTTGATTCAATTCTACCAAAGCAAACAATAAACCGAATTCTTACGACTTAACATGAATGAAAAGTCTCACGCCGTTAGATTCCACCTGCTAGAAAGACGGAATCCAATTATACAACCAACAAAACACCGGACGGTATTGTATAGATATTCAAGTTACACTTTCAAGTAAAAGATAACGAATTTTAAGGTCGATAGACATTTAAAAATTTTTGGTGCGTTTTTAATTTTTACGGGTCTCTTTTGGTTCCTAACGGTCAAAAAAAACACCATATTATAAATAAATTGAAGATAAGACTCAGACGAACACTTTGGGTGTAAATCTTTGTCTTTAATCGATTTATAATACACAAGGAAGAACGTGCTGAAAGCGGCTAGATTTTTTATCGTCCCGAAGCCTTCTTATTCCACTTAATCCAGAGAAGCATCAACTTTCTTACCAGTGTGTAGTTTACATAAGTCTGATTTATATTATTATCTCTTTTTACTCTTCGTCGGTTGATAGAGTATTTGTCTAATTGGGTTAGAATTTGTACTAATAATTTAGATCCTTTTAAGTAAGAAATGGTATTTTATTAGAAATTTGTTTGAGGTAATGACTTGAAAAAAATCGTTTTTTTACTCTTTTGGCTTAACCTATTAGTCAAAGCTGAAGATATTGAAATCAAACTCACAGAGGTCACCGATAGTTTGGATCAGCCTTGGAGTTTAACTTTCATAGAAAAAAACAAAGTATTAATAACTGAAAAACACGGCCGTATCATTCAAATCAATTTGTCTACAAAAAAGAGAAAAGAGATAGAGCATAACCTGAAAATTCATGCATATAACCAAGGTGGACTACTAGATATTCTTTATCATAAAGATACAGTTTATATTTCTTATTCTGAACAAAGAGATGATGTAAAGAATCAAGATAGAGTAAGGTTATCGAGTACGTCCATTGCCAAAGCCGCATTTAACAGCGATTACCTGTTATTCTCAAATATATTTCGTGCTGAGCCTCCAATAGAATCAGGGTACCATTTTGGATCTAGGTTAGTTATAAAAGATAGTTATTTATATGCAACCATCGGTGAACGAGGCTTAGGGATGATTGCACAAGATGGGAAAAGCCATCCTGGTAGTGTAATCAGGACTTTTTTAGATGGAACTGTACCTCAAAACAATCCCAAATTCCTTGATTTAGAAAAAAAGGATTGGCTACCTGAAATTTACATGATTGGAGTAAGAAACCCTCAAGGTCTTACCTTATCCTCTTTCGACAATAAGGTTTATATGAGTAACCATGGAGCTAAGGGGGGAGATTGGTTTGGTTCTGCCGATGAGCCTGGTGGTAACTACGGATGGAAAATACTTGGGTGGGGAGGAACCAACTATGATTCAACAAGTATTGGGCCAAAGTGGCTTCCCGGTTTTGTAAAGCCGTTGATCTACTGGGTTCCTTCAATTGCTGTTTCCGCGATTATTATCTATGAGGGGAATGAATTTTCCGACTGGAATGGGTCTGCGTTAATCACATCTTTAAAAGATCAGTCTTTAAGAAAACTGTCTTTCAGTAATAGTGAGGTCCTAAACGAAAAATTAATATTCAAAGGAAAAATTGGAAGGATCAGAGATATTAAGATTCAAAATGATACTGGTAAAATATATCTACTAAGCGACCATGGCAGTTTATGGTTACTCGAAAACAAATCTATTCGAATCAAAGGGGACGTTAATGGAGATAAGGTGATTGATATCTTTGATTTAGTGATGGTCGCAGATCAGTTCGGTCAAAAGGGATATGATTTGATAGGAGACATTAATTCGGACGGATCAGTTAACATCTTTGATTTGGTTTTAGTTGCAAATTACTTCGGTCGAAATACAACCAATGCGGCGCCTGCTGTAAATCCTGATGTTGTACTATCAAATGAGCAAAAAAAGCATATTACTACCGGTATTAGTTATCTAGAAGACAAATTGCATCGCTCAGATGAAGAAGAATTTGCACTAGGTCTTTTGAAATCTATACTACCCAAAAGATTTACCTCACAAACGCAGTTATTGGCAAACTACCCGAACCCATTTAACCCGGAGACCTGGATACCTTTTCGATTAGCTCAGTCTTCTACAGTAACTGCCAGAATTTATGATTCATTGGGCAATCAAATCAGAGTAATTGAGCTAGGATACTTACGAGCAGGAAATTATACAGAATCGAATAAGTCAATTTATTGGGATGGAAAAAACAAAAATGGAGAACAAGTTTCTTCAGGAATCTATTTCTACAAAATTAGTGCTGGAAATTATACAGAAGTAAGAAAAATGGTGGTATTACAATAGCACCTATCACCAATATTCAATAGATTCTCACTTGTCATCAAGATAGCATAAGTTAGAAAATTGATGAACTACGTAATAATTCTGTGACTTTTTACGTTTTCGAGTTCAAAACTGGAATTAATTGAGTTAAAATATTCTACATTAGAAGAATTAGCATTAGCTAGAAGGAGAAATATGTTTTTCTTCGACCCATTGTATCTTTTATTCGCAGCACCTGGTTTGTTGCTTGCTTTTTGGGCTCAATCGCGTGTCAAAGTTGTATTTGCAGAATATTCTGAGGTTGGCTTGACTAGAAGACAGACAGGTGCTCAAATTGCACGAAACATTTTACAACGTAGTGGGCTCAATCACGTTAACGTCGAACGAACCGACAGTTTCTTAGGAGACCATTATGATCCACAATCTCAAGTCCTGAGATTAAGTCCCAAAATTTATGATGGATACAGTATAACAGCGGCAGGTGTTGCCGCACACGAAGCAGGCCATGCCCTGCAAGACCAACACAACTATGCACCATTGCAGCTACGCACTAACATTGTACCCGCAGTTCAAGTTGGTGGTTGGGTAGGACCACTTATGTTAATGGCTGGACTTTTCATCTCACCTGTTTTAGCTTGGGTCGGTGTGCTGTTATTCGGCCTAACTGTGATTTTCTCTCTGGTTACATTACCAGTGGAGTTCGACGCGAGTAAGCGCGCTAGGCAACTCCTATCAACAGAAGGGATTATCGTTGGTAATGAAATGGATGGAGTTAATAAAGTACTTAACGCGGCGGCTCTAACATATGTTGCAGCTGCTATTCAAGCCATTGGCCAGTTAGCATACTATGTGTTTATGCTAATGGGGAATTCTGATGATTAGAAATCGCCGACCTTCTGTTGGTTTTATTTAAACTCTTTAGCCAAATATTGATTACTGAGAAAGGACTCGCTAAATAGTATGAAAATAGGAATTATGACACGTCATTTCGTCCGTCAATCATTGGCTGAAACACTTGATGCTATTATCAGTCATGATATTTTTCACGTTCAATTTAACCTCACGTCTGATCATGTAAAAGAGTCATTAGATCATGAAATCGACCTTGTGGGTAACCAAGTCTCCCAACAAATTGCAAAACGTAAGATGAGTGTCTCTGCGCTGAGCGGTGAGATTAATATGGTACACCCTGATCTTGTACTCCGTCAGGCTGAAATAAGTCATTTGCAGCATCTTATCTCATCTTGCAAAACTTTTGGGACTTCTATCATCGCGACTTGTACTGGGTCTCGGAGTACCGAAAGCATGTGGAAGTATCACCCTGATAACGAAACGGAAGAGTCGTGGCAAGTTTTAATTGCCACACTAGAAAAATTACTACCAGTTGCTGAAAAAAATGGTGTTATCTTGGCCTTCGAACCAGAAGTAAACAATGTTGCTAACACAATCAGCAAGAGCTTACGCTTAATCGAAGAGATGAAATCCTCCAACCTGAAAATCGTCATGGATGCAGCCAACATATTCGGCAAGGGCGAACTTCCACGAATGAGCGAAATACTTGACCAAGCCTTCGATCTCCTCGGAGACCACATCGCTCTTGCACACGCTAAAGACCTTGATCGTGATGGTGACGCTGGTCATCTAGCCGCAGGGACAGGATTACTGGATTATGAGCGCTATGTTTCTCTTCTGTGCTCTCTACCCTTCGATGTGCCTGTTATACTGCATGGTCTAGATGAAGATCAAGTAGATGGTTGTGTATCTATGCTCAACAGGTTGGCTAGAGCTAATTAGTCTAGATTAGCTAAATGTCGGATAACTAATACCTTTCAATGTTTATTTTTCATTTAAGCTGGGGTAGATTTTTTAACTCCTGTAATAGGTTAGAATCACATGCAGGTTGTTTAACAGTAAACCTAAAGTACAATAATCTACCGAAAGAGAATAGAGCATTCAGATAGATACCAGATCCGTATTTGATTTTTTCTTTTCTAGCAGTTAAGGCTGGGTTAGCTGTTTGACTCTTTTTTCTTTTTGATATCCCAAATTTGAAAAATACATTCTAGGTTGAATTAGATACGAACTTCTTTCTCGACTCCTTTCTTCTAATTTAAGTGTGATTTTACGAATATCATCTACTAAATAAAGTGGATCTGATATTGATGCGCTGGGGCCAGATAGGATTAACTCAGACAGAGCGAAAAAAGACACTAATAACGATAATAAGTATTTGGTTGTACGTAATTTTTATAACTAAAGAATTTTTATAAAACAATGCCTCGTGTCTTGATTTTAGTTTCGTTATTACTCGTAATTTGCTCTTGTGAATCTATGTTTAACGAAATCAATAATTCTGAGCAATTATGGTCCTCAGAACTTGGATTGGAACGTGGTAGCTGTATTTCGTGTTTACCATCTGTATCTGGAAAAACATTGGAGAAAAACCAGCTAACCTTTAATGCCGACCATATTCTTTGTATCCACTTATCAATGGATCCGTCCGATTTTGAGCACATGAGAGAGGAATCTCGGTTTGGTCCAACGACAGAGAAGTGGGCAACACTATGGGGAGGTGTTGTCTTACAGTCAATAAAGTGTGATGCGCCGTACCCATCCCAATTCAATTGGTACTCAGGAAACATTTCAATAGATGGCTTAAATATCAGTAATGTTGGGATAAGAAAAAAAGGATTTTTAGGTTCCATATTTTCTGAAGCTCCATCAATAAAGATCGAAACTAATAAATATGTTACAGGTCAGTATCTAGGAACGACCAAAAGTATTACTCTCAACAATAATGCCCAAGATACAACAAGGGTAACAACTTGCCTCAATGCTCGGGTGTTTGAATTAGCCGGTTATCCTGCACCTAGATGTAATTTAGCCAATGTAACGATAAATGGACAAGCAATGGGTGCTTATTCGCACTTAGAAACCATTGATCGTGATTTTTTGATTCGACAATTTGGTAACGATAATGGCCACTTATATGAAGGTCAGCTCGTCGATTTTTGGCAAAATTGCTTGCCTAGGTGGGAACCTAAGACCAAGGAGACCAATTCATTTGGCCAACCACTACTTGCAATGATCAAAACTCTAGATCAAGTAACCGACGAGCTACTGGTTGAAAAACTTAGTCAACACCTGAATCTTAAACGTTTTATTACTTTTTGGGCGCTAGAGATAATCTTAGGACATAATGATGGTTATACTAGTAACCAAAATAATTTTTTCATCTATTTGGATCCGGATGATAATGGGCGTATCACCTTCATACCTTGGGGGTTTGAAAATGGTGGTAATTATGAATCTGAGTGGTCAGTGGAGTCTTATTTCCAATCTCGTCTTCCGAATAGACTCTCGCGAATCCCAGAAGTTATTATCCAACTAGAGAATGAGATGAATCTGTTATTGAAACGAGCTTGGAATGAGGCATACTTAGTCTCCCTTATAGACGATTTATCCATACAAGTTAAGAGCACAGAATCTAGTGCTCAGCATTCGTACTACTTCAATAAGCTCAAGGCTTGGATTCCAAAGCGTCGGACTGAAGTTGAAATATTGATACAAAAGGGATTACCCAAACAGACCAAAAAATAAATATATAACCAAATGAGGTGTGTTCTTTTACTTACTTTATTGTTAGTTTGTTCACCAAATTGGGCACAAATTAAAACCTCAGACATAGATCGAAGTTTTGGGATTTGGTTGTCCGCCCAGGCCAACTACAAGTTTAATAAAAAATGGATTTTCAGTATTGAGAAACAATACCGATTAAAAGACAGCCTGACATCCTTTGATCGTCTACTAATAGAAATCGAAGCTAGTTATAATTTACTGAAGCAATTTGAACTAGGGTTGGGCTCACGGTACCTTTGGCTGAATGACGATATTGGAGAACTGAAAGAATTTGAGCATCATGTTCGATTCCATTTATACATTAGCCACAAAACTAGAATAGGAAGTCTATCCCTCAGAAATCGGTTTAAGTATCAGCAGCAAAACGAGATAGGGAAATCACGTTTGTATGGAGATTATACCAGTCGCAATTACCGCTGGAAGAGCTTAATTAAATATGAGATTAGGAACTGGAGGTTAGATCCGGAAATAGCTACCGAATTCTTTTATCATTCTCAGTTGGGTCAATTAAGTGGTTTATTAGGGTTTAAATATCGATTGATGTTGGGAACTCGATATCGAATCAGCAAAAATCGGCAAATAAAATTCAGACTCATAACGGAAAAAGAACTACAAATATTTAATCCTCAACGCAATAATTTTGTAGAAGTTAAATACAGTTTTCCCTTTAAAAATAGATACTTATAAAGTAGGTCTTGGCGATTCTGGTTTCTAAGGTTAAAAATGAAAATTCATTTTTTTTCACTTCTGTTTTTATTGCTGTTTCCATCACTTGGTTTTTCAAATCAAGTGATGGTACCTTCTCTCATGGAAGGAACTTTCTCTCGACAAATTGGTTATGGAATGTTAAATGGAAGTATTTTAGGCAATACTACCCTACTTTTTGGAAGTGCATTAAGTTTTGAAGCCGCTGAAAAATTACCGTTTTGGGTGGGTACAACACTTGGGACTTCAACAGCCTTTAGCTGGTACATAATCAGCACTGAAGGTTGTTGTAAGGGTATTTTTAAAGCATATCATGATGCAGGAAACGATCCGAATTACCAAGGGTCTAGGTGGTTGACTCGCTTGGTTGTGGTCTTGAGTAAACCTTTAATGTGTGCAGGGATTGTTATCGGTCTTAGTGGAGAAATGCTAGGACGAGAAGGGTTAAGCCCAAAGATTGGAATTCCAGTTGCCTTGGTTTCTTTGAGTATTCCTTCAGTCCTTGGCAGCTTGACGTACAATGTGACACGCAAATACCGGTAGTTTACAAATAATGTAAATAACCAAAAAAAGAATTTAACACGTGTGTAAATCAACTGAATTTCTGGTTTGTTTCAATTAGGATGAAAACTGGTGCCTCGATTTTGATTTTTTCGACAAAAAACAAATTCTTTTTGTTGAAATATACGGTATAAACCACCCCTATCGTAGTTAGACTAAAATCGATATCTATCTGCTGTAACTATATTCGTCTTCTGAGTTAAATCACCTATTTTTATTGCTTTATCTTTCTTATTGATTAGTCTAATTGAAATAAGTCAAAGTCGTATTTGTATTAAGTCTATCTAATTATTTTCAATCAATTATCTATTTAGTATTAGTGACCAAAATAGTTATTAAGCTTTGCAAAAAATCTAATGGTCCATATTCATTCTTAATGTTTTTACTTTTAAAAGAAAGAAAAACTATTTGGTTCTCATTAGAAACGATAATAGCAGAATACTGTACAGATTGATTGAAGCCATGATGCTATCTACTCAGAAATAAATCCTGTGTTGAAGGGCTATAGTAACTGAAAAGCGACATTAGAAGGGAGACCATAATGAAAATTGAGATTGGTGTTAAAAGCGATCCAATACAGTATCGATACACATACGAATGGCTTTTTGATCTTATGAGAGAACAAAAAGTTCGCTATTTACAACTGGGTAGTTTCTTTGAACTTTATATGTTGGAGGACTCTTTTTTTACAGACTTGCGGTACTTAGCTGAAAAAAAAGATATTGAAATTCGAAGTTGTTTTACTGCGCATCGCGAGTTAGGAGGTTTTTTTTCTCAAGATCAGCGCTTAGAAAAAGTCGCTAGGAAATGCTACGAAAGGTTTATCGATGTCGCGGCTCTAGTTGGAGCTGACTTTGTGGGTTCCAATCCTGGTTCAATATGTAGAGACTTGATGAAAACGAAAGAGACAGGAATTTCTAATTATCTTAATAACATGAAAGGATTAATGGAATATGCTTTTTCTAAAGGAATTAAAGGGTTGACAATTGAGCCAATGTCCTGTCTAGCAGAGCCTCCAACCTTACCAGAGGAAATAGATCATATGATGAATACGTTGAACGAGTATTATCAAGAAGCACAGTGTAACAGAGTTCCAGTTTATCTTTGTGGTGATATTTCACATGGTTATGCAGACCAGGACGGAAACGTGATTCATAGGCATGATGAATTATTTGAACATCAAATACCTTATATGTGTGAGTTTCATATCAAAAATACGGACTCAATATATCAAAACACTTTTGGTTTTTCGGCGGAGGAACAGAAAGCTGGAATTATCCATTTGAAAGATCTTAAGAATCAAATTCTGAGTAATACCAAACTTTGGCCGGTTAGTAACCCTATAGGCTATCTCGAGATAAGTGGGCCTAAAAAAGGTAGGGATTATAGCGACAAAAAATTAAGCAATAACTTAAGCCGATCATTAGAAGCAATTACTGAAATTTTTGCTTCTGATTAAAAAAATTATTTAAAAGAAATATATACCGCTTGATAACTGATTCCATACCGAATTATTAAGAGATAACTCAGCTAGTAAATTGGAAAAATGTAGGAAAGAGAATTAAGTCATTGAGAGATAAGATGATTCCAAATCAACTGTTAATTTACGATTCTTCTGATCTGTACCTAGGTAGTTGATAGTAAAAAACGACCTAGGTTGCAGTGGCAATTAAGAAAATTCCAGCTATCATAGTTGAAGCAGAAATCAGTCGTAATTTTAGTTGTGATTCGCCTAAGCTAAGACCTCCAAGTAGGACAACAAAGATGACTGAGAATTGACGAATGGCACTTATGTAGCTTACTGGTTGAGTCATTAAGACATACAAAATCAAACTGTAGGAAGAAATTTTGAGAAAAGTCGACACAAAGATCCGTTTTGCCGAGTTTCGGCCGATGGTAATTATCTCTTTCCAAGGGAAACGGTATACGATATAACTAACGTAGAGTATTGATGATAGAAAAGATTCAGATAAGAGGTATACAAGCGCATTCATAATTTTGGAATCTCCCACCTGACCATAGAACTCAGCCATCCCTTTTTTATCTATGATTGAATATGCCACAACGGTCGCCAAAGTTGAAAAAGACCAAAAAGATTCTGGTTTTTTCAGGTAATCCATGAAATTATGAATGCTGTACAATCCTTCTGGTCGGATTATTAGATACACAGAAACAAGAGTACAGAAAATACCAATTACTCCTTGGAACGAAATCTTCTCACCCAGAAATAAAATAGCAAATATAGGTATTAATCCTGGAGCAGAACGAGTAATCGGATAAACATAGGAAATTTCACCTGCAGCATAAGCTTGACTGAGAGAAACAAGATAAACAAAATGAACAATTGCAGAAGCAATAATATATAACCAAATAGATGATGGAATCATAGGCCGAAGAGTTAGAAAAACAGTAGCTGAAATAGAAATACTAGCCATGGCTATCCATGCTAAAAAGAGTTGAGGAGAATTGCTAGCCTTGCTCAAATAATTCCAACACGCGTGAAATAAAGCAGAAAGTAAAACCAAAGCAACGATGTAGATCTCCATTTAACTTAACCTAAGTCTGTTAATGAAAAATTCATTAATGGTTTATATCATTATATTCAAGAATCAAATCAATTAAATTGACTCTTGTTTTCATTTGGTATAGCCGTCTTGATTAGTCTTTCTCCAATCAGGTAAATACCCTTCAGTTACCCCAAATCCATAGGATGGACCAATTTGGTTTTGAGTTGACCACGGCCATCCCTGACCACCAATGATCCTGTACTCGTTTTCTTTTCCACATAACCAATAAAACATATGTGCAGCATATCGAGCAAAGTTATGCCCACCATAATCAGCGGTATGAAAGTCGAAATTCTTCTCTATAATCCAATCTCTTTTTGGTGGTACAGTGCGCCAATAATTGTATTTAAGCATGTGCCTCAGACCAGTTTGGGTAGATTTTCCACGACGGTGCAGGATACTCTGGTGATGGATACCCAGAGTTCCAGCTGGTCCTTCACTGAGTACTCCTTTATCTTCTGGCTTACAATCAGTATGTGTAATATGTGATCCGGGTAACAATTCCGTTGGTCCTAACTCGGCTGGTGTATCTTGGGGAAAGTAGAAGACTTCGAGAAAATTAAGCTCAGGACCAAAAACACAATCAGCATCATGATGCCACTGCTGCGCTTCCGATGGACACTTTACCTTGTGATGACTAGCTAGAATAGGCAACCCAACATTCTTACCTAGCAAAGAACGCATAATACCAATCAGTGATTCGTTGAGTAGTACGTATTCAATGAACCATTCTTCCAAAAAGATAGTGCTGGGCTCGTGTGAGCGACGTATGCGATTCAGTTCTATCTGATTCATTCCATGCGGTATAAAGCTTGGGTTAGCTGGTATTTTTCCTTCTAGATAGTCGCATGTACGCTGATTGATCTCATCAGGTACGACTGCTGGAAGTATTAGGTGTCCTCGCTTACAAAAGTCTAGGATCTGGTTGTCATTCAACGTTGGTGAGCAATCGAAAGTTCGAGTGGTGTTGTCATAAATCATCAATATTTCCTTATGGACCGACCTATAAAATGATCATAATTTTAGCAGTGTTAATTTGATATGTAGACTATATCATTCTGGTTACACTAGCTATAGTTATTTATGTCGTTGAAATTGATAAAAGTTAAATGAAATATGGAAAAGCTGAATATGTATCTTGAAGTTGTACATTACTCATTATTGTCAATTCTACTATCAAATTGACAACGTATTAACTCTGATCTACAATGCAAAAATATGAAATTAGCAAACTCTGATTGATTATTTGAACATATAACCATACTGAGTAAGAAAAAATGAAGATTGCAGCTTACCAACTATTGACAGGTCCAGATATCCAATTGAACCTAGAACAAGTTATCCTCGGTATAGAGAAAGTCGTTGACATGGGAGTACAAATTTTAGCATTCCCTGAAGGATGTCTATTTGGATATTGTTGTTCTCAGGATTATTGGGACCAGATGCACCCCTCGATTTTTAAGGAAGCCGAAGACTGAATTAGTAAACTATGCCTGAAATATCGTATAGCTATTGTTATTGGCTCTGCTAGTTTTGAAAATGGAGGTTGGTATAATGATTTAGCGATATTTGACTCAGATGGTGTCCTGAAGCATCAATATGCAAAGACCTTTTTAGCAGGAGAAAAATGGTGTGAAAATTCACAGAAGAAAATACCAGTTGTTGGCCTATCGGGCGTCCCATGCTCTTTTATTATTTGCCACGATATCCGTTATCCGGAGCTAGTAAGACTACCTGCCGCAATGGGAGCACAAATCTGTATTTTTTGTTCTTGTGAGTCTAATTTATTGGATGAACATAAACTGTCAGCTTACCGAGCTATGCCCATCTCTCGCGCCACTGAAAGTGGCATCTATTTGCTCATAGCTAATACACCAGGCAATCCATTGAACTTAGCTGACCCAGGTTCTTCTCATGGTAATTCGAAAATTGTTGATCCTGATGGCAATGTGATATTAGAGGCCGGATATTTTGAGAATCGGTTAGTGATGGCGGATATAGACTTGAATCGGTCCACAGGTTGGGTCTCAAAACGAGTATTGAAAGAAAAGACTCAACTCCAAGAATGGTTTTATAAAGGTGTTTCCGAGCTAGTAGAAAAGATTTAACCTCTAACTGATTTTTCTAAATCCACTTGTATGATAAAGACAGTTTTGTTCCTTTTAGATTATTTGCATTTAAGAAAATTCTTCGTTTAGTTGGCATATGAGCGAGGTAAGATGAGAACTTCAACTGACAACTGATCAAATTTTACGTATGAGTTATTTCTCTATTGTTTGGTCTGGTGATGGACTCTTGTTCAATAAATCAATAGACCCAATGAGTTATTAAGTATATATATAAACTAGTTAGTACATATTGTGTTGAAAAAACCGATTTTTAATATACTAACTTGAATAGATGTTTGTAGTATGGATCCAATTATAATTTATTGTAATAAAGCAAAGAATTACAGAGATTTCAGAAAAGCAAGAAGTACGTTTCTCTCTTTTTGAGACATCTTTTGTACTGCCTCACGTGAGGCAGTAGTTTCTCCACCATGCCAAAGAATTGCGTCAAGTATTCCTCTCCCGTGGCCGTCGTGGAGCAAGTTTTGTGACCATTGACGGTTCTTATCGGATCCAACTTTCACAATAATTGTGTTCTCTACTCGGACCCGTTAGCCAAAAATTCAGAATGATTATCTGATAACTCTTCACCTATGTCATATAGTGCCAGACCAGCATAGGAATGAATCGTCTGATTTGAAACCGAAGCTACATTTATTAAAGTCAAGAAACATACATCTTGTGTTGATAGCTACAATCCTTGGTTTGGAGCATTCTATCCTTGAAAATCCTTTAACTTTGTTTTAAGTTTAGGCAGTTAGAATGGTATTCAATAAAATTGTAATAACTTATTACGTAAACTTTAATCCTAAAAATTTTCTAATGGTCCATTATAGTGGATCTTTTTTTAAGTTAGAGGAGATAAATGAATCTTCGAATTGCAGGAGCACAAATTTCCGTTTCGACAGAAATTGATGATAATGTGATAATAATCGAGCGTGCAATCGATTATGCCAAAGATGAGAAAGCAGAGATCTTGGTAACGCCTGAAGGATCCCTCAGTGGATACACTCACCAATTCGATTCACAAAAGGTTAATGCAGCACTAAGTCGAGTGAGGGAAAAAGCCAAAACTGCAGGAATTGGCTTAGCATTAGGGACTTGTTTTGTAGAACCTGAAGATCAAAAATGTTACAACCAGATTCGCTTCTACAATCAGAATGGAATCTACTTAGGATTCCATAGCAAGATTTTGACGTGTGGGAGTATGACCAACCCACCTGAAGGTGAAATCAATCACTATACAACTAGCCCACTACGAACCTTTGATTTTAACCAAATCAAGGTTGGGGGATTGATCTGTAACGACTTATGGGCTAATCCTGGTTGTACACCAAAACCAGATCCTCACCTGACTCAAAAATTGTCAGATATGGATGCCAAAATTATATTTCACGCAGTCAATGGTGGAAGGAGTTCGGATGAGTGGTCCAACGTAGCATGGGAGTATCATCAATCTAATCTTCGAATGCGAGCTAGATCTGGTCATGTATGGGTTGTAACAGTTGATAACTGTAAACCAACAGAAATCCGTTGTTCTTCTCCCTCTGGTGTAATTAATCCGCAAGGAGAATGGGTTTGCCAGGTACCATCCAAAGGCGAACAGTTTTTTTGCTACTCTATTATCGATCCATCTTGAATCTATATCAGACAGATTTCCATTCTCCATATAGAATAGCAAGAGTTCAATTTTAACAATATTCAGAAACCTATTGAACAGAAAACGTCTGACCAATCGCAGAAATGACGTTTTGAGCGATACACTTCAATAAATAGATAGCAATCACTCTGACTAGTTTAGTATAGACTATGCTTAGTTTTGCAATAGTCTAATATGATTGTGTTGGAACAGATACTTCCACAATTTATATTCGTATTTTTCTTGCTCCCTTTGTGACTATTTTCACCTACTCTCGCTCGATATATTTGATTCTAGATTAGGCAGTTAAGATACAAATAATTTATCCTAGTATAGGAAAACTTATGTCATTGACTCTTATAAAAGATCGGTCAGAAAATATATTAATTATTGTTTAGAAAAATGAGATCCTATTCTAATTAATACTGTCTTTAGTTATGTGATCTGGCGTTAGCTAGTCCTAAACGCATTGTGATAAATGCTAGACTACTAAGCAAAAACCACCCCAAAATTAGCGGAAATAACGTTTTTTGGTAGTTCTGACCGACAATTGTTCCACAAGCCCACGAGATTGATGTAGAAATTGAACCAATAACAGCAGCTGCTATTCCAGCTCTTTCTCCCATGGGTTCCATAGCCATAGCATTTAAATTACCCATTAGAAAACCTACCTGAAAAAATAGACAACATAGAAATAACATAGTTATCCACAAAGGAGTCTGCCCATTTCCGAAAAATATAAATACTAAGAACATTAACGAAAAACTTATCATTAACAAAAGGGCAGTAGAAGCAAGTCTTATCATGCCTAATTGCTTGACTAGGCTTGAGTTTAAAATCGACGATATACCTACAGATATTGCCAACCCAGCAAAAAAAAGAGGAAAGCGATCTTGCTCTTGATACAAATCAGCAAAAATCTGTGGCGCAGACATTAAGAATCCTACCATATTTCCGAAAACAAAACCTTGTGAGACAGAAAATAAAAAAGTTGTCTTTTCTTCCAAAACCAGACGAATTTCCTTCAAAAGTAGGCTTGCATTAAATCTCTTTCGATTCTCTACCGTAAGTGTTTCTGGTTGCCGGATCCCTAGCCAAAAAACGACAATCGTAGCGTGAGTAAGCAAAAGTAAAAAAATTGATCGATAACTATAATATTTTAATATCAATTGTCCAAGGCTAGGAGCTAATGCCGGAACAATAATGAAAATACTTATTATGATTGACATGATTTTTGCCATGTCAGCTCCCACATATTGATCTCGGATTATAGCTTGTGATATGACTCGAGCAGAAGATACACCTAACCCCTGTAGAAGGCGTCCAAATAGCATGACTTTAAAGTTAGTAGCATGATAGGAAACGATGCAGCCAATAGTAAAAATAAAAATGCCAACGTAGAACGCTCGCTTACGACCAATTATGTCAGACAAAGGTCCATAAAGAAGTTGGCCAAATGAAAATGCCGCGAACATTACACCTATTACTAATTGGGCACTATTTTCTTTGACGACCCCCAGATCTTTTGCAATTATTGTGACTGCAGGTAGTATCGTATCAATGGACAGTGCTGACAAGGCCATCATCATAGCCAATAAGGGTATTAGCTCACTCAAAGATAAACGAGTTTTATAGATGGAAATTATTTTATCTGCCACTCAGGAATTCCTTCTCTTTTACATTATTTATTTAAATTTAGGCACAATATTCCCATCTTTACATATAGAAAATAGATTTTGATGTGTCTAAACCTAATCATTTTTCAGATGATTGATAAAACATCATATACTCAGACGTAAATCGTAGCGCTCAGAAATTTACTGAAGCCACTTTTTTAAGAAATTTCTTCAGACACTATCAAATTCAGAAAAAATTTATTGATTAACTAAATTCAGAGCATCAGCACCCAGGCGATCTTCTAATTGTTTAAAATACAAACTCCGCGGTGTTACCTTTTTCCCGTGAGATTCCCAATAACCATTCTCGCGTTTGTATCTTCCATCTTTCTTTTTACCAATACACCCAATAGCATAATTTTGTGCAGTCGGTGGACGCTGAATAACAAAACTCTCAGCTTCACAGTTCCATAGAACTTTTTGTGCTCCAGCCCATCCATGTCCTGTTCCTGAATCTTGCCGATCCTGTACATTTATTGCATTTCCATTCACAACCACGTTATCAAACAATGTAGCGACCGACCATCTATGATGTGGTCCTGTATCTGAATGCGCCATATCGGCAATACAATATACAAAAGCATTAGGCCCTGCTACTCGAGAGTGTAGGACATAGTCGTGCCGTCCACGACGAGTGTAACACCTCAAGACCAAAGATAATTGGCCTTGAATAGGAAATGAATATCGTCTAGATCCAGTAATTTGTGAGACAGGATCTAAACACTGACTATCCTGAACTGTAATCCACTTAGAACCAGGCCCAACAGTGACACACGAATAGCCAAAGTGAACCGATGTTACCTGTTTGGCCCAGGCGTTTTTAATTTGAGAAAAAACGACAAAGTTCCAACTGTGATTTTCATCTATAAATTCTCCTTGTCTAAGATGGTCTTTCTTATTTTCATCAAACTCTGAGACTCCACGTAAATGCTCAATTCCAACCTGCTCAATTCTCTCTAAGTACTTGTACTTGTAGATCCATCCACCGCCGTATTTACGATCAAACGAGCTACCCATCGGCGCATCGATGGTGATTTCGTTACCATTTATCGCAACGATTACTCGATCAAATTTCAAATCATATTTTCCGGGCCCCCACTGAATGACGCCGGGCTTTTTCGATCGAATATGATTCATGCCAATCGATTCAATCCATTCCAAGGTACTTGGCCGGTGCACAATTATTTGATCACCGATCATAAAACCTGAAGCGTCGGTTACTGAAAACTTTCTCTTGCCAACTGGAATATATTCGTCAGTAATTATTTGGCGTGTGCCGTGAACCTCACGAGCCCTACTACTATGGCCAGCGACATTGATTAGTGTGATTTTCTCCTTTCCAGTAGCAACTAGTACTGTTTCATCCTCATTATCTCCCTCGCCCCGTAAGACTACTCCACTGGCTCTTACTTCGAGAGTTCGGCTAATTCGATATATACCTTTCTTGAACAATAAAGTTCCACGAAATCCACTGGCATTCATTTCTTTCTGAGACAAATCATCAATCTTTGACTGTATTCTTTTTGTATCATCGCCCTCTACTTGGGGGATCACTATCATAACCACTGGTACATCCGGTAACGCAATACCGCCGCCCATATATCCACAATGCGAAAAATCAGGAATCACATTCCCTTTTTCATCAGGTGTGTACGCTAATTTTCCATCCTTATTGGGATAGACCAAGCGACTAAAATTTTTCTCTGACCACGAAGGTTTAACATGAATATGAAACGTTATGAGAACAAAAGAAGATGTTACCAAAAAAGTGATAAAATTGATTCTTTTCAAATTTCATTGATCCAATTTAGATTTTTTATTTTCTACTAAGTTCGATGTCACTCGTAATCTGTAGAATCTAACATCTAAGAAAGAAAATAATTAGAAACGGATGTAGGTTATGTCATTGTTTTAAATCCTGTGTAAGAATATACTATTTATGTACTGTTCTGCTTTGTAGAAATCTATAATCTCTTGTATTTTCTGTAGCAGTAGCGGTAAACCTGACAAAATACTTTAAGTTAACTAAAAAGCCAATTACATTCGAGGAAATCTCTCTTTCTAAATTCAGTCAAATCACACACAAACTAGTCATGGATTTAGCATTAATGATCGAAATCAAGATTAAGACTATCAATCCGATTATTAGGTAATACTACTGCTGAAATAACTTGTTCAATAAATTGTCAAGGAAATAGAATATGTGCGATGAAAATAAAAGTCCCAATATCCTAATTATCATGTCCGATGATCAGGGGCCTTGGGCAATGAATTGTGCTGGTACTACAGAACTCCATACCCCTAGGTTAGACCAGCTGGCCGATCAAGGAATTCGATTCGAAAACTTCTTTTGCGCATCACCCGTATGTTCTCCAGCACGAGCCTCTTTCTTGACCGGTCGTATTCCATCTCAACATGGTATCCATGATTGGATTAAATCTGGAAATATAGATGTAGAAGATAATATCACTTGGAGTGGTGCTGACCAGCCAATAAATTATTTGTCTGGAATGACTGGATTTACTGACGTCCTTTCTCAAAACGGATATATTTGTGGTCTTTCTGGCAAATGGCATCTTGGAGATAGTGCTACGGCCCAGAAAAGTCATACTTTTTGGTCTACTCATTCCCTTGGGGGTGATAGCTATACTAATTATTTTGTATTCAATAATAGCCGAGAAATGACACTTCAGAAGCAGTACGTAACCGACTTTTTTACTGATCGTGCTATTGATTTTTTGGACAAGTTTGGGGAAAATGAAAATCCTTTTTGTCTAAGTGTCCATTATACAGCTCCCCATTCTCCTTGGCGACAAGAAGAGCAGCCATCTGAAATATGGAATCTGTATAACGATGTAGCTTTCGATTCTTTACCTTCATTACCACCGCATGACTGGAATGGTTGGGCTCCTAGCCTAGAAAATCGACGTCAGACCATTCAAGGTTACTTCACCACAATCACAGCCATGGATATGGCAATTGGACGTATTCTAGACAAATTAGAAGGATTGGGTATCAGTGAGGATACGCTGATTATTTTTACCAGCGACAATGGATATAACATGGGCCATCACGGAATACTTGGAAAAGGGAACGGTACGTATCCACTGAATATGTACGAGGAATCCGTTAAAGTTCCCTTTATCGCTTGTCACCCTGGTCGAATACCACCATCAATAGTCAATAAAGACCTGCTTAGCCACTATGACTTCATGCCTACCATACTAGACTATTTGGGCTTGGAGTTACCGCCTGATCTAAATCTACCAGGAACTAGTTTTGTTCCAGTTTTAGAGGGTAAAAATCATAATGGGAATCAATCAGTAGCTATTTGTGATGAATATGGGCCTACCCGAATGCTACGTGAGAAAGAATGGAAGTATATCCATCGATACCCGGAGGGGCCACATGAACTTTACAACCTAATCGAAGATCCAGAGGAGAATCACAATTTGGTAGGTGTATCTGGATATCGTGAACCCCTTATAAGATTACGTGCCGATCTGGAAAAATGGTTTAGTCAGTACGTTGAGGTTGGATCAGATGGAGTAAACCTGCCAGTAACCGGAAGAGGACAAATTGATACCATTGGTATCAATCACGATGAACAAGTCGCATTTGTTTAGTCGATTTAATTTCTCTGGTCGGAAAGCTATATTAGCTATTAGATTGAGGGGTTAGTTAATCTGTTCTAAATCTGTTTGATCAGTTTTAAAATCTACTTTTTTACGTGATGAATGCCAGACTCTTTCTGTTTCCGTTTCGTTATGGAAAGGTGAATACAAAAAGTTTCTGATTTTGCCTCTTCAGTTTAGCCTTAGCTCACATATGTCTATATCGAAAAAGGTCGAGATTACATCAACAATTCAAATTACTGTACTAACCACGTGGGATTTCTGTTTTTTCGTAAGGTTTCGATATAAGAAAGATAACAAAGTAAATAATGGAGAACGGAAAAACACCAAATGAAAGTTTGCCAACTCTATCTTCTCGTAGGATTCCTGATCTTCTTATCTCAATTGTTGACATCGTATGCTGAAAGATACTTGATTTCGTCCCAATCAGATTTCGATCGATTGAAAACTAGTACGTTTCAACCTAAAGACGTAATCCTATTCAAAAAAGGAGTCCGTTTTACGGGTATGTTTTCACCTGAAGGAAAAGGAATTTCTGGATCTCCCATTCGAATAGATGTCTATGGACAGGGACATCAGCCTCGGATAGATGCCAAAGGAAAGGAAAGAGCTGGTTTGCTTTTACGGAATCCTTCATTTTGGGAAGTCAATGGGCTGGAAATCACGAATTCCAACGGAACCGATGATGATCAAGGAGAGTTATTTGGCATCTACGTTTTGGCTGACAAGAAGGAAGGGATATACGAACATGTATATATCAATAATTGCTACATCCATAATGTCAATGGGAAAGTAGGTGGAAAGAAGCGTGGGGGCATCCATGTTCATATCAAGAAATTGAAAAAGTCGATATTCCACGATCTACGTATCACTAATAACCGGATTTTCCACGTTGGAGGAGTTGGTATAGGCAATTCATCTTCTTGTGGAAAAATTGAGTTTAGAAAGGCCGATGAAATCGGTCATTATCTATGGACAGATGTATATGTAGCGGACAATTATGTCAATTTCACGGGACGGAATAATATCATCGCACGTGTCAGTAAGGACGCAATCTATGAGCGTAATACTCTGGCTAATAGTAGCAGATATAGCACTGGTCATAGCATTTTTTGTTTCAACACGGATGGAATCAAGATTCAATTCAATGAAGCCTATGGTAATGTTGGTGAAGGTGGAATCGATCGTGGTGGGTTTGATGCCGATTACAATTGTGTTAATACATTTATCCAATACAATTATAGCCATGATAATCTATGGTTTTGTGGAATTATGAAAAAGAGAAATCGAAACGTAGTTATTCGCTATAATTTAAGCCAAAATGATAAGGAAGGAATCTATTTTTATGGCTTTGAAAATGAAAAACAAGCTAAGAACATTCACATCTACAACAATACACACTATGTGAAAAAAGGGCTAAAAGTGTCCGTTTTTGCTGAAGGTCGAACCCCACTTAACTCACGGTTTGAGAATAATATCTTTTTCTTTGAAGAGCAAGGAAAATGGGGTAATAGGCCTGAAGAAATCAATACTGTTTTCAGAAATAACCTTTATTTCAACCTCGAACCTCATGGGTCTGATTCAAGCCCTATTAATATAGATCCTGAATTTATAAATGCTGGACATGCAGGATTCAATATTGACCTAGATACGATGAAAGAACTTAATGGGTACAGTCGGAAATTAAATACCAAGCCTTCTATTCATAATGGTGGGGTTGAAATCACAAATAACGGCGGTAAAAACCTGCTTAAATCAGAAGTAAAAGCAGGCCATCAAGGGATTGGAGCTTTCTGAGTCTAGACAAGAATACGGGTCGAACCCCTGATCAAAGTCAAGCGAAGTATGTGATTTATTCAGTTCATGCTCGTTGTTCTAGTAAGTAATTTAGCAAATACACCTCGTTCAGAAACACCTCACCAGTTACAAAATCGGCCTCTGTATACTGTTTCATATGAATGTTGACGGTTGTAATCTAAATAGCTTGTTGGCCTCAAGATTCTGAGTAAAACCCATACAAACATAAGGGATAGCCCTAAATTTCCTTGTGGATCTGAGAAATAATATTGTTCACAAAGACAATTAGGAAATTGGGAGTGGAAATTTACCAAAAAAGATTATGGTACGATCTTCCATTCCTGTATGTTTGCCAAATCACGATATCGCTTAATTTTTATCAAAATTGAGAAGTAGAGATAAATAAAAGACAAAAATGAACGGAAAACTCAGATCCTATTAGCTTCTTCAGGCCCATAGGTACCGGCGTGGTAGTAGAATACATCAGCTTTTCCAGAATCAATTTTTTCAAGAATGGGGGTGAAAATCTCCCAGGAATGGATGAGTTCTTCGTAACCGATAAATAGAGTCTTGTCTCCTTGAATTGCATCCAGTAGTAGCCTTTCGTAAGCACCCGGCATTGTTTTGTTAAATCCGTCAACGTAACTAAAGTCAAGCGCTACATCCTTCAGTACCATTCCTTTTCCAGGGACTTTGTTGGTTATAAAAAACTTCAAACCTGCATCAGGCTGAACCTCAATAACCATCTTATTTGGATGGTGTGGGGACAGGAATATGTCGCCAGGGACCTCCTTAAATTGAATAATGATTTCGGTGGTACTTTTTGTCAGTGCTTTACCAGCTTGGAGGTAAAATGGTACACCACTCCACCTGTAGTTGTTGATAGCACATTTTATTTTGGCAAATGTTTCTCTTTTGGAGTCACTTGGTACGCTCTCTTCATCAATGTAACCAACAACTGGTTTTCCTGCACATACACCATGTGTGTACTGTCCTAAAATGCAGTTCTCTAAAGTAATTTTCTCTATAGATTTAACCGCTTTGTTTTTTTCGGCCATTATGCTCTCACTGTCGTAACTACTTGGTTTCTCCATAGCTACGAGTGCTAAAATCTGTAGTAGGTGATTCTGTATCACGTCTCGGATAATTCCTGCTCCGTCGAAGTATCCACCACGTGAGCCAATATTCTTGTCTTCTTCCCAAGCAACAGTAACTGAATCTATGTAATTCCGGTTCCATACAGGTTCGAATATTAGGTTAGCAAATCGCATAACCATAAGATTCATTATCGCTTCTTTCCCCAAATAGTGGTCGATACGATAAACTTGACTTTCGTCAAAAGTTTGATCAAGGGTTTTTCCCAAAGCTTGTGCAGACTCAGTATCATAACCAAAAGGTTTTTCGACAATTACAGATGTTGACAAATCACCCTTGGCGACTGCACCACATTCTCTTAGAGAATTAATAACAGGTTCAAAAACTGATGGTGGTATTGATAGATAGTACAAAACATTAGGTTGGTTTGGGAAATTTTTAGAAATACCATCTAAGGCTTTATGGAATTCAATAAAATCTTCAACTGAATTGTACTCACCACTATAGTAATGAATAGTATTTAAAAATTCTTGTAAAAAACCTTCCACCCAAAGTGTTTCATCAATATTGTTTTTGAGGTTGTCTTTGACCAGTTTCCTATACTCGTTGTTAGACATTGGCGTTCTTGAATATCCAGAAATTACGAAGTTATGTGGTAAAGC
>JACLAC010011887.1_pt1 | contig 28391 bp, 36 predicted proteins | sample 8027881 | NCBI WGS metagenome assembly JACLAC01 (sample SAMN15725517, study PRJNA655200) | protist metagenome | isolation source: fluorescence activated cell sorting (FACS) single amplified genomes of... | place: Spain: Blaines Bay Microbial Observatory, Mediterranean Sea | collected 2016-01-19 | reverse complement strand
AGTAGTTGAATTCACCTAAGAGAAAGACCGATAGATTTAGATACCCGTAGTTTCGTGTTTTTCGTTTTTAATTTTAAATTAGTAAGTAGACGTGTAGGTAATTGAATGAGGTTGCTGTCGTAGAGCTGAGCTCTGCACACGGATGACAGTTGACGGTCTAGTACTTCTTTGCTAAGAGTACGAGGACTATACAATAACTTGGATACACTTACTACACATTAGTAAAATCTCGTAATTTCCCAAATGATTCCCCGAACTTGGTTGACCGTGATGATTTTTTTTCGATTGACGGAACGTATGGCTGACGGCGATACTAATGTTTGCTCTACAACATACGATCATAGCCTTCAACACACATACAGTTGAACTACACACCACATACGGATATTTTGCTTGGCTACAAGAGCAAGAAGATGACAACTCAAACTCATTGAGATGATAACTCATTGTCATTGATAAATTAAAAATATTAGGATAAGCTTCAGTATTGAGACACCAGCAACAGAATTTCATTATTGATTTACCAATCGAAGCTGACGCGCGGCCCGCTGTCATTGGGCAGGCCCGCAATTCAGAACTCTTCAAAACTTATCATCAACATATCGTACAGCATGCAATATTTTTTGTTTTCAAAAGCTATATACTTGTCTTCAATCTGGCTCTGGCATATAGTTGTCTTACCACCTCACAAAGACAAACCCTTACCTATCCCCCGCCAGTCTACTCGGTTCTTCCGCGTCCAGCCGTCGCACCAGCGTCGGTGGCGGCGGCACGTCGAAGTCCACTATTCGTTCCACGCACTGGTCTCTTTCCGTCACGTAGCAGGCGCCTTCTGCTACGGTCTTGCTCTCCGACGCATACACCGCCTTAGTCAAGATAACCGTGTCGTCATTCGGGTCATACACCGCCGGCGTGATCAGGTCCAGCCACGCCTGTTTCCGTATCACCATCGTACAGTGTCGGCAGAGATAAGATGCACCTTTAATACACCGCTCCGTCGTGCACGGGTCGATGCCTGGCATGTCCACACTGCACTCGATCCGCCGCTCCGGAATCGCGTTCCAGAACTTCAGCGACACGTCGTGGCTGTGCGTCCAGCACTTCGGCCGCGCGATCATCTACCCCACTCTGCACTGGTCGTTCACCGGGTCAAACACCTCTGACGACGTCGCGTTCTCCAGCCCCGGCCAAATAATGTAGTTATTGCTCCCGTTGTTGATGTACCGGTGCTGGATGAGCACCTCTGTCATCAAAAGATGTTGGGAACCACCACTACTACAAACCCCACCAGTACTCGGTCCAGGCGTCCAAATCGATCGGCTTTCCCTACACATCTAGAGGCCGGTCGTTCATGATCTTGGGCAGGTCAATGCTGATGTTACTAGCTCGGATAACTATAGCTGTACAGCTCGTCCAGGAAGATGTCGGTGTTGCGCTGCTTGATCTACAAATCGATCACGTAGTCGCGCGGCCAGTCCGTAAACCCCATGATGCTATTCGCGTCAAACAGGCGCTTACTACTCGTGGTGGTTCCGCGGGTCGTAGTGTGCGCTACTAAATCCTACTAACGCTCGATGTGCGGATCAAAATACCTACTAGATGAAGTTGCTCGTGAGCACGATGTTCCAGAAGCCGTTTGGCACCGGCTTCGTAGTATTCGTCGGGATGGAAAACTGCTGCGTGCCCACCGGAACACTGCCGATCTTCTTGATGTATCACTTTGTCACCGCGTCCTGAAACCACAGTTCGTGGTGCGTCAAACAGGTGGTGTTCACGTACTCTGTCTCCCACACGACACACCCACCAACAGAGTCAGCGTGCGGATCACTAGTCCGGAAAGCGAATGCGGCCAATCTGCGGCTGGTACCCCAGGTCGAACGACGTTTTCACGAAGGGCTCACTAGAAATACAAACCGACTCATGTGTTACTAGTACAGCGCCAGGTGCGAGTAGAAGCCCACGTGCGTCACATCGCCTTCACTAGTTCGTGAGCGCCTCGGTGAAGACAAACGTCCTACTAGTCTCCCCTCACTGATCCGATCCACTGGTGCGTCTTCAAAAAGTCGTCCACGAGGTAGACTTCGAAGGACTCGATTGGGTTGGGGCGCCACCGCCACTCCTCCGCGTCGCTGCCCAAGTGGTAGTCGTTCGTCGAGCCGCCGGCCAGCTGACGTCTCGAACTTGATGCAGGAGCAGGCGCAGGAGCACTGTCTGCACTGTCGCCATCGAGCGCAGCTATGTTGTCAGTAGCAGCAACAAAGCCGTTGGTAGAGGCCCCCAGCGGCTCGCCGTCGAAACCCACCATATCGGCCGGATCCATCTGTCCTTCACTTGTCAGGCGCCTCCCAGTCCGCCCTTTCGGCAGCCACGGTTTGTCAACACTCTTCTGTGCAGGCTGTCCCCCCTTCTCCTTCAACTTCTTCAGCTCCGCTTTCTCTCGTCACTTCCGCTCCTCCATTTCCAGCAGTCACCGTTTTTCAGCCCGCACTCACCTTAAATCAACGCGACCCGTCTTCTTATCGAGCAGCCGCCTATCACCAGTCTAGAGATCGGTCGTGTCCGTGTTCACCACGCGCAGCCGCCGCCCCTTGTGGTCGACGCCCGCAGTGCGGCGTTTACGGCCGTCCTCATTCAGCCAGTCGGACACGAACGCGAGCGCGCCGGCGCCATCGGCATAGCTGAGGGATCCCACATCCACAACACCCTCATCCGTCGAATCAGAGTTCGAGCTCGACGACGAGGACGACGACGCGCCAACTGCACCAGAACCATCGATGTACAGCTCGCGTTGCTGTGCTTCTGCTGGCGCTTCTAGTTCTAGCCGCCGCCCATTCCCATTAACGTTCAACCCCGCCTCGCTTCATCATCACGTTCAGGCCTCGTACTCTCGCAGCGTCATGCTACTAGTTATACCCAAACGTGCCACCGCGGCTTTCACTAGCCCTCTTTCCTGATGAATACGGTTTGGTTGTACGTCTCGTCCACGCCCCACAGCACGCGCCCGCCGAGCGCCCCGCACGCGGGATTTACGTCGGTGAAGATCATCTAGTCCGTGGTGTGCCCCGTCAAAGCATCTACAGATTTGTGCCACTGGAGGTCGTTGTCGAGGATGAACTTGCCCCGGATCACGTCGCTCCGGAACACGATCCGGTACTTGTTCGGCGTGGTGCCCGGCCCGTTCTCGGTGAACATCTGCCGGATTTCCTGTCTGTACTCGCTACTAGTTGAGAGTCTGGCGGCCCCAGTTCGGCCCCGGTACCAGCTCGGTTTCGTTGCCGTATTCGCCGTGTATGGGCGGCGTGCTCATCAAGCTCCTGTTACGGCCCAGCTCCGTGATGTTCTCGTGCAGCAGCTCGGGGATCTGCGCCATCAACACGTACTCGCTGCCCATCTTGCGGTGCAGGTTGCCGCGGTAGGAGAAAATGCTGTCACCGCCCCGTTCGAACCCGCACACGTACGGCCGTTTTTTCCAGCACGCGTCATCACTCCACACGCCAGCGGCCTGATTACTAGTAATAAGTGCCAGCGCCCACGCTCGGACTCGGTCACTGCAGCAACAAACAGTCACTATTCATGCGTGCCTCACACGTTTCCATCCGCCGTGTCGTAGTTGTTCGGCTCTCCGCTACTAGAAGTTGGTCCACCCGTTCCACCCGCCGAAGTCATCCAAGCCCCCACCAACCAAAAACCCGCCGTCCTTGTTCATCCAGTGGTCACTAACGACCGGCTTCACTCCCAAAAGTGCCCACACGCTCACTAATCACTATCTCTCCACCCACCGCCAGCCATACCGGTGCTGCACCACGCCCGCGCCAATCACCGTCGTCGACTCACCCTCAGTGCCCTTTGTATCATCACTAAAGTACGCCACCTCCGGCCCCGTTACTACTCGTACTTACCCTGCTCGCTACTAGCCCACCCACACGCCCTGCGTGTCCACGTTGGGCGTGACTGTGCTGTCAACGTCACTACGGCCAGCCCCTTTGCGCCCGTGCCACGTTCACTTACTGCAGCACTTTTTCGTTGTCACTATCGGGAATGGATGGTCACCAAGTCGCCGCCCCGCGCCAAGCAACTACTAGCGCGCGTCGTCCCAGCTCAGCGGCTCGTCCACACCACTACTAGTGCCATCACCCAGCGCGAACGCGCCGTTGTCTGCGCCACCCAGCCCGAACACGTCCACCACACGGTACCGGCTACTAGCTGATGGTGTCGTTCACCAGCCCGAGGCGCGGGTTCGTCCAGGCGTAGCTCTTCAGCTACTCTCCATTCCTGCTGGTGACCCAGTAATTGTAGTTACTAGTCCAGCTCGTCAAAGGATACGATTTGGTTGAACGGCCGCCCCTGCATGATCGCGATGTGCTGCGCGTCCTCCGTCGTCATCGCCTCCTCACTAGTATTCGTAATTCATCTACCCGCTCACGATCTACAGGTTGCGCGTGTTACTACTGTGAGAACGCGAAGTCGCGCGTGTTGTAGTCAGCCAGCAAGGTACTACTACTGCAGGGTGTCGTACCGCCCGTTCCGGTAGGTCTGCCCGCCGTTGTACGGATTCAGCACGTACATCAGCGTGGTGTACAGCTGCAGGTTCAGGTCGAGGCTCGTCGTCGTGACCACCTCTTCTCAGTAGTCGTCCCAGTGCGCCCATATGTAGTTGCCCAGGCCGGGGTCACTAGCTCACATTTCCGTTCCCTGCGTTGCCAAATCATAACAAGTGAACCTTACTACAGCATCACGTCCGTCATCTCCTTCTTCGTGTAATTCGTGCCCATGTTCACGCAGAACGGTTCGCATTCTTTGCTGCTCCTACTATCACTTCACCTTACTAACTCAACTCGACCAGTTTCTCACTAGCTGGGCTTGCCCTCGTAGAAGTCACTACTGCAAAATGTAGCTGCTGAAGTCGATGCGCGTCATGTCACTATCACACGCCAGGCGTCAACACCAAGCTGTACAGGTCGCGCCGCGTGGCGTACTCTATCGGCACGAAGCACTGCGGACGGACATCCGGCACCCTATTCTCTTCACTGGCCACGTACACCCACGGGGGGTTCACTCAGTTGTTGTAGGTGGCTCTGCAGTAAATATCTAATCCGTAGAGGCCGTACACCGAGTTGCCGCCGGCGTCCGACAGCCACAGCGTGTCCCCGTTGTCAAAGTCGACTGCCACCTCCTTGATGTCCGCGCTTCCCGCAATTGATCGAGCAACTTCCGAGGTTGCGCCTGACGCTGTGCGGAGGTTGAGCGTGACGTAGTCGGTAGCCGCCGTGCCCGCGGCGCCCGCATTACAGTTGCCGAAACGGACGACAGCGGTCCCATTATTGCAGTCACTGCAGCTCAGGGGCACGTTCAGGGCACCGACCCCAGCGCCAGCGGCATTCCCGCCTGCGAGCGCCGAAGCGCCGCAGCCACACGCATTCGCACCTGCAGCGGAGCACTCATGAGTGCCGCTGAAGGAGAATCCCATCAGGTTCAAGTCCGCCATGCTCGACGTAGGAGCGAGCGTGTTGAGCAGTGTGGTGCACTTTGCCCCATAGTCCTTAGGCGTGTTCTGGTTATCCAACCCAGTCGTGTTCTTCGCGTACACGCCCTCAGTGTCGTTCGTGCAGTCCAGGTTGGGCGTCACGAAGATCTTCGTCTTCGTCATCGGGTGGTATCGCGGGTCGTCCAGAATTTTTTTGATTTTCTCGCGCTTCTCGTGGATGTCACTCGGCGTACGTAGGCCCAATCACACCTCGTTGTGCGGCAGGAAATACCCGCCGTTGTAACTTTCATCAAAATGACTTCAGTTGTACTTCAGGCCCTGCCCGGTCACCACATTCGCGTTCGGGTAGTTCGCCTTCACGTCCGAGTAGTAGTCACTACTCACGGATATCCATTTCATCTAATAATATGCCAGACAGCGTGTCGAATAGCCCGTCCCGGAAGTCGTTGTCCACTCACACGTGGTTCAGGTCCAACGGCTTCTCCAGCGGTCGGTAGTAGTTACTAGGTCTCCGGCATCTGCGCCCTATGATCGTCATCTACACACAAATTAATGTACTTCTCCCGGTAAAAATCTTTGTACACGGGTTCACAGCCGAAGGACCTGTTACTAGTGCACTGGAAATTCGATGTGGTCCCAGGTGCTCGTCTGCTCCGCGTTTTTGAAGCCGGTCGGGTCCGGTCTGTTCGCCGCCAAGTACTTTTGCTCGTTGAAGTTCTCCCACTGCGTCATAGACGTATTTTGCGTGCAGTTGTACCCCACTATCACGCGTTCGTACAAATACTCCTTCACCAAGTACAGCGCGATGTGCGTCGCGTACCGGTGCATGCCGTCGAAATTGCTAAACACCACCTCTCCCCCGATATTACCCTTGGTGAGGTCGCCGTCCAGCAGTTCAACACTCGCACGGCCCGCGTGCGCCACCGTCGCCTTCGACACGTTCTGCACATTACTAGTACCACGCCTAGTCCGACTCCACACGCTCTTCCACGCTCGTCCCGCCGTACACGAACGCGTTGATATCACTACCGAGAAGGCGCGTTACTAAACGAAATCTTTCTTGAAGGTGAACGAGAACTGCGTGTCGAAGGGGCACGTCTTCGTTTCGATGTAGATGTCACTAGCTCAGGTCGCACGTGCCGCCCGAATGCCAGTTACTACATACTGCACGTCTCCAGGAAGTTGCAAATCTCTCTGCAGCCCAGAATACTGATGCCGTCGACAGAGTAGAAGTGCCTACTACGCGCAGTTTCCCTGCTCAAATATCTGAATGCGACTGTCCGTCACGATGTCGTAGGGCTGCGCGTAATCGAAACCCTATTCTACGCAATCTTGGCCCTTTTCCACGCAATTGGGAGTGGGGGCTTTGCACGCGTGGCCGGGAACGCAGACCGGGTCCTTGCCGAACATAGTCCTACGACGGTCGATGCTACTACAGCAGCGTGTAGTGGTCCCAACCTAATATAGTCCTACTAAATGGTAATGCTGTTCACCGTCTCTTCGTGCTGGCTCGGCGTCTCGACCAACGTCACGTTCAGCGGATTCAGCGTGTAGTTGCTCCTTCGCGTCACGTTCTGCATCGACCAGTTCCCATTTGGGCCGCCCGACGACACGTTCTGCAGCGTCGTGTTGTACTCGTACACCAGGTACGGGGGTTCCTGCACGATGTCCGTCCGCGTATAATTATAATATTGAGAGTGCGTCGGCCGCTTGACGAGCATCACCTTCTCGAGCGGCTGCATGGCGGTCAAAAACGCGTCGAAACCCTCGTCGTCAAGATTTCTGATGTCCTCGATGAAGTAGATCCACGCCTCCATCCCCGCGTGCACGGCCACGATGTAGATCGAGGTGCCGTCTTCACTAACTTCACATGGCGACTGACGTGATGTTACTAACCAACCGTGCTCATCAGCCGGTGGTGGCTCCACGCGAACTGCCCCTGCTCCTCGATCTGGGCGACAGTCCGTTTCCGGAAGAAGTCCACCGTGCCGTACTCCGTCACGCCGCCCACCAGGTACAAGGCGGGGATCTGGAAGAGGTCCCACATCTTGCCCTCGAACAGGTAGTCCACACTTACTGCACTCTTCTGCTTGCTCGGGTCGTCCGTCCTCTACACCAGCTCGAAAAATGCCCCGTTCCTGTTTTGGTTCATGATCAGCACCTCGCGCATGCCCACGACGTTACTGTCGAGTCACCTACTGGCCGGGGAGCCTCAGGGGACCGTGTCGCCGCTCGCGACGAAGAGCTCGTCGTAAATGGTGAAGTCGTGCACGTTACTACTCGCCGTACCGGTTGATCCACTGGTAGCGCGTGTCCCCGGTGGGCGCGCCCAGCACCGGGGTGCCGCCGATGTCCACGTGCGTGTACGGCAGGTTACTAGTACACGCACATACCGCCCAGCGCGGAGTACGCCTACAGCTGGTGCGCGTTGAAGTCCAGCTTGAGCACCGGGTCGCCCTGGCGTTCACTAGCACATGTTGTGCACCTGGTAGGCGCTCTCCAGCCGTCCGTTGAACACCGTCACAAATCACAGCAAGTCCTTGCTCTAGATCACCAGCGTGTTGCCCTGGATGGCCATCGCGTGGATGACGTAGTCTGCGTCACTACACCCTACTACTATCTATCATTAACTTCTGAATTCGTCAGCCCCATGATGCGCGTGTCCGTCTCCGAGTATCACAGCAAGTCTTTGAGGTCGAACTGGATCACCTTGCGTTCCCACTCACTACTTAGACAGACCGTGCAGGAAGCGTCTGATGCCCACCGCCGTGTCGTGCATCTTGTAGATCAGCTGCTCGTGGTGCGCGTCCACGGCCATCCACTCCTTGGTGGTTACATTCAATCCTTCACCGGCGCCGGAGCCGCCGCTGCCGCCGTGGTCGCCGAGCATGGCGAGCGAGTGCTTAAGCTCCTTGCTTCACTCTTTTCGGCAGTGGCCGGTCTGCGGCAGCCCGCGGTACTCGCTCAGCTCGCCGCAGACCACGGGTCCGACGTAGAGTGGGTCGCACGGATTCCTAAAATTGTCGTCGCACAACTCGTCATCCTTACTATTCCTTCCGCAACAGATCCCTGAAATCATCACTACCAAATACTTGGCGCGGCAGATGCGTGTTGAAACTACCGTAGTCGTCGGGAATGAAGCCACCGATGTTTTTGCCTGCGAGTTCGCCGTTTTCCGATACGTGCTTCTTCACATTCGGAGCGGAGTCCGGATTCAGCGGCGCGCCCGCCACCGAGTAGCGCTGGAAGCTCTTGTCCCTTTCCAGATCAGACAAAGTGACGTAGGGCTGGCCACCGTATGGAACGCCTTGCGAAATACTCATCGGCGAGCTGTTGAGCTGCGTGTAGTTGCCCTTGCACACGGGCCACGCCTTGGCCTTTTCGGTCACGGGAAACTTGTGGTCCTCGATTTTCGGGAAGTCTTCAGGTTTGAACAGGAAGCCATCCACCCCTACCGTGCGAACCAACATACTATATGTATATTCAATTTGTTCATTATGACTCTCTACATGATGTCCGCCAAGAAACGCCGACGACAGCGGCGCCACCAGCGCCTCGCCCACGACGAGGAGGTAGAGCAGCCACAACCCGGCCGACATCCTCGCGTCTCTGGTGAGGCGTTCGAGTGTGAACAGCAGACACACGTCGAGGAGGATGAGGATGACGAGGAGGAGATCCATTTCCATTGTTTGTGTTTGAATTTGATGATGATAAAGATAATGATATAGTTTTAGTTAAATTTTTCGTTTCGAATTGGCCGTGTCGTGCGTTAGATTAGTTAGTTGGAAATATGGAATTGGAATAAGGTGATCAGAAAAATGTTAAACTCCACTTTACATACGGATACAACAGATACATATTTTTATCAAGGATCGTGGTTCCCAATGCACATGGTTTTTTCGATAGCACAAATTGAAATGACTGTGACTCGACATTAGCGACAATGACACATACATGATTTCCCGACTACAGACGCCAATCACATGTCACGTTATACCCAACAGTTGTAACTAACTCAATCGATGTCAACTAACCAACACACATAGATATGGAATCACCGAACAGCACCAACATTAGACCCAATTGTCCCGCCTGACATACTTAATTAAATGAACATGATTAGGGATATCTAGCAGTAGCAGTTTATCAAATTCAAGCAAGAAGCTTTTACTCGAAACAGTTCAATTATGAGTACGAGCATCTGCATCTGCGTCAATCAAAGCAGAACTTCTACAACTACTACTTTTCAGTGATTGATTGAAGTACATGGAAGTACAAGTTGAATTCTGTTTATAGTCACATCCTTAGGCCACCACCAGACCTCGGCCCTGTTCATAAACCGCTCCTGCATCGATCTTCCTCCTTACTTCGTCAACTAATTCCAACAACTCGCGGTGTGAACTGCGGTCGCGTTCGCGCTCTCTGCTGTCCACCTCTGTCTGCTTCGCGGTCTTCCTCTGCAAACGCGCGCTTCTGCGCGGCGCTTCTTTAGTGTATTCCGGTACGTTGGAGACAGCATTCGCGAAAGGTAGTCTCCCTCCGATCTTACCACCTCGCGCACGGTGGACTGCGAAACCATACCCCTTGTTGTACTCCCCGTTGGGCAAGTACTTCGGCACGCCAACATCAACAGGCGCAGGAACATCATCATCAGCAGGAATAGGAACCGCAGGGAGTGCCTGTGCCAGGTCGTCGTCTATCTCCATGTTCTGCATGTTGTCGTTGAAGTCGTCCAGCCCCATATCTTCACCTGCACCGTTATCAATCGCACCTTTCATCCGCGCAGCGACCTGCTGCTCCTGCAACTGCAACTTCAGCTCGGCGATCTTGTCATCCTTCTCCTTGCCTTCTTCCTCCAGCTAGTCGATACGTTTGTCCAAGACCTTGACCGCGGCCGCCTTCATTTCGGCACTGTGCTCAGCCTCCGCCTAGGCTTCATCTTGTTCGTCGGCGCGATTTTTTTGATACTGCTACTCCTCCTCCAACGTCTCACGCCCTGCCTCCAAGTCTTCTACCTGCTCCTCCAGGTCGTAGACCCTGCTCTGTTTCGCGTCCAACTCACTCGTCAGCCGTTCCTTCTCTTTTTCCCACTCTCCAGCCCGGCCCTGCCACCTGGACTCCTCGGCCAACGCCTTCGCTTCGAGCTCACTATACCTGCTCGCTCAATTGCTTGCACTGCGCCTTCTCCTCTATCAGCTTGGCCTCTATAGCCGCCTTCTCAGCTAAGAGCGCTTTGACCTCTACTAGCAGTTTTTTCTTGGCCTCCACCACCGTCTCCCTGTCACGATTGCACTTTTTGATGATGTCAGAGTACTCCTTTTCTAGCGCCGCGATTCGTTTCTTCAGTGTCTCACCTACTTGAACTTCCTATCACGCCGAACTGGAACTCGACGATGACGACGAAGACGAGCCTCCAACTTGCACCTACGAAGCTGTATTCTGGCCCTTAGGCTTAGCCGCAGCACCTTTCCAAAACTTCGACCTCAAATTAGGCTCTCGTTATGCCTTGTTGACGCGGTCCTAAAGGGATAGCGATGAGGAAGCTGACCCCTGCGCTGGCGCGCCACGTCCAGGAGAAGACGGCGAAGACTCGGGCATGTTACTGTTAGAGATAGAGTAGTAGTTTGGCTACCAATTGCTATTGCAAGCAAACCCAACAGAACAATCTTTTTATGAAGTTTTAGTTTAAACGAGGCAAGAGCGACTGAGGTCGCAGGTGACTATTAAGATTAAGGTTTCCGAAGTGCTCTGCTGGGCAAATATACAAAGACTGGGGAGTAACTGGGAATGCCAAGATTTGTGTGTGCGAACTTTTATTTTGGAGCAAACTCGTATTACATACTCAACAGAAGTGAAAGCAGATTTAGAGAACCTATTGTTTTATCAGTGGATCGGTCAAGAAGTTCTCTCAGTTGTCGTTCACTCATCGTCATGTTTTCTCTCTACTACTTGCAGCTGGATCCCATAAACATAAAGCATTAGCACATCAAGAACGCGCAGAAGCACACGTCACACTCAACATCAAAGGACAATATTATTATTTTAATCAACGAGGGCATGGCATTGACAACAGTATCACGATTACAAATTTCATAGATCAATGAGAAAGTTCATTTGAATCCAAAATCCACGTATCTGATTTTTTGTCACATCATAGCACAGTTGTACTAGACTGGCAAGGCCATATACATACTTAAGCCCTTCGTCCTTTGAACAGCGCCAGCATGTCGACCGTTATACCATCTGCTTTAAAAGGTAGCGACAGGCACTCCTTCTCTGTTTTCATCTTGTGACTCTTCGAGGACGACACCGACGTCTTCTTCTTCTTCTCCTTCTCCCATGTTATGACGAAACCCCAATCGTCATACTGCGCTTTTCGCTTCTTTGCTAGCGCCGCCGTCTTGAACACCGCAGCGCCCTTGTCCAGCCGCGCGCTCCTACGAGGAGCTCCCCGCGTGTAATCCGGGCGATTGCACGGAAGCTTCAACCTCTTCGCCTTCCAGTTCGCTGGATCGCCACTCGTCTCGCGATACTTGCGTAAGCGCTCCGTGCCAGCGACGGCATTCTAGTACTTCTTCTCCAGTTTGGCCAGCTTGCCGTTGCTCTTCTTCACTGTAGTCGACGTAGATCCGCGCTCACCCACAGCAACATCATCATCATCGACTTCACCCTCCATCACCTCGTCGAACTCGTTGTCCGGGTCCAGCCCGTCACTCATGAACAAGTCGTCCTCCTCCCGCTCCCGCAGGAAGTCCTCCCCGTCCACCTCCATATCAGCCAGTCCGCCTTGCTCTTGCTCTTGCTCGTGCTCGATCACCTCGTCCGCCTGCGCCCGCACCTGGGTCTCCAACACCTCGATCTTCTAGTCCTTAGCCTCTGATTCCACTTGCTGCTTACTAGAACTTTTCCTGCAACTGCAGCAGCTCCAACTCCTTTTGTTTGAAGCTTAACAACATCATTTTTTGAGCCAACATCTGTTTGAAGTCGACAGCATGGTGCACCTCACCCTCAGCATCGAGCTTTCGTGGTGACGCCGGTCGTAGTTGTGGTCACGCTCATGGCCGAGGAGGAGCTGGAACAGCGGGAAAAGCTGCGGGGACACCGCCAGCAGAACTCGACGACGACGAGGACGACGATCCGCCCAACAGCATCCCTTACTTCACGGGTGGCGGCGCTAGTGCACTGGGTGAGGGCCCTCTAGGTACAGCCGGTGGCCCAATACGAATACGTTAACGTTGAGACACGTTTTCCTTTTTGTCTGCCGCCTTCGCCGGTCGAGTTCGTAAGTTCGGAAACAGCTCACCTCGCTCTACCGCGGGAAATTCACCGAGCAAGGAGTTTTCATCCTCACTCGAAGTCTCCTTCCGGTTCCGTCCTCTCCGCTTCTTCTTCTTTTTTCTCTCACGGCCCTCGCCGCCTGCGCTGTCCATACCGCCTAAGCCACGCGCCAGCACGTGGTTTGACAACGGGTCAGCCGCTGTCGGTGCCGGGTTCCAAGCGAAGTAAGCTCATTTTTACTTCATCCCACGCTCCTGTTCTGGAAGAGCGCCATCCTTTTTGCGCACATCGTTCCAAAACTCTTCCTTATCAAAACCATTCGGTTTCGCCTCGTCAAGTGCGCTCCCTCCGATGTTATCCTTCCCCGGCCGTAGTCGTGGCTTCTGCTCAACATACTGGTGCTTCTGCTGCTGGTCCATTTTATTTTTTTTTCAAACTCAATCTCAATCACAATAAAAGAAGCAAACAAAGAAAAAACGTAAATTTTGAGTGTGGGTGTGGAGGTACAATGGGTAGGTGAGACTGAGAACAGAAAGTGAAGACAATAGTTTCGAAAGGCGGGGTTATGATGTAAAGCAACTTTTTCAGAATCACGTCTAATATCTTCGAAATCAAAAGAAACTAGAAAAAATTCTCTCAGGTCTATTTCTTCAATTACTCATGATAGTCGTAATTCTAGTATCTCTCTCTCTCTGTTGTATATGTATCTGTCCCATGAGATAAATATATAGTTATAGTTATAGATGACTATACTACCATTGATGTACGAAGAAGTAGCGCACCCGCACGTAAAGGTACATCAACACAGATAGAGCTCACTTCATATAAAGCAATAAAAAAGTTCATTTGAGTCCCAAATCCACGTTCATGATCTTTTGTCACATCATGGCACAGTTGTACTAGACTGACCCATACTTCTTTGCTCCAAATCATCTAATACCTCCCAACTTTTTCCAGCCTCTGCATCAGCAGTAGCTGTCTCACCTTTGAGAGATGCGTTTTCCGTTTCCTCATCCACATCAGGAACCACGTTGCACCGACCCACAAGTTTTTGTCCTTCTGTCTCACTTTCCTCCGCCACCGCCACCGTGTCCTGAATGCACAGCTTCGTCCCCACGCCCAGCAGCGTCGTCGCGAACCCGACCGCCTGCAGGCCGCTCACCGGGTTCTGAAACAATAATAAACTCGACGCGATCACAGCGACCCTGTTCAAATTCCCGATCACGCTCGTGGTATACGAGCCGCTGCGTCAGATGATCAGGAACTCCGCGATGTACCAGGCCATGCCTCACAAGTCCTTGATCAGCAGAGCTGCCAGCATGTCCGAATGTCCTCCACTCACTGCCCTATTACAAGGTGAGCCATGGGGCGCTACCTTCAAATAGCACGCTCAACGTCAGCAGCGCCAGCGCGTTCAGCGGCACAGTGCGGTACACGGCGTTCCATCCGCTGTACTTTTCTTTGACCCTCTAGACGTACCTGGCCCTGCGAGCTGGATCGGTGCGTATCAGTTCGCGTTTCCGCCGCCCGAGGTCCTGCGCCGCTGTTCGACCCAGCTACAGCTGCCGATCCTTATTAGGATAGGACGTCGTAGATGGCGTAATGTAGTTCTACATCGAATCCCATGAATTGAACACGAAGTCGTACAACCTATCGCACATACCAAAGTACGTCTCTTAGACAGTACCAAAGTAGAAGTTCCCGTTGCCCATTTCGTCACTACAGCACGACCCGCCACACGCGGGACAGCAGGCCCAGCAGCGACAGCGTGAAGCCGAGGAGGTGGAAGTTGATCTCGCCTCAAGCTGCCAACACGCCGCCCAGCGTGATCGGAATCAGCGTGATGTAGCCTGCGAATGTGAATCACACGCGTTGGTACGTCGCAGACACGAGCATGTTCACCGCGGGCGCGGTCATGCCGATCATCTCGGCGAAGGACGGGTAGATGTAGATGTAGCTGTAGAGGTTGAATACGCTGGTGAGGCAGTTGAAGAGAGCCACAGGCGCGAGCATGACGAGGTTCTCGTAGGAGAAGAGGGACTCACGGATCTCAACGCGACCACGTACCGTGTCCTTGTCCTTGTCCTTTTTCTTGTCCTTGTCCTTGTCCACCATTGCTCGACCATTTACGTTTACGCTTATCCCACGCAGTGTTTCGGCATCTCCTTCGCCAAGCGCCAGCGGGTCGCCAAAGGCATACCCGTCCTCCGACGCGTCGCCAAGCGCCAACGGGTCGCCAAAGCCCTGCACTCCCTTGCACGCGTGGTGCGTCATCAAGTACACTGCTGCCCAGGCGAAAAGCTGCGTGTTGAACCCCAGGAAGAGGGGAAACTTGAACGCGTAAGTCGAGAGCATTATCTTCGCGCCGTTGACCATGCCGACAAAGCCAACTGTGTGGACGACGATCTCGCCCACCTCGCGTTAGCTGACGGGATTGCCATGCACGGTGAGCCAGGTGGCGTCCTCTTCGTCATCTCGTTCTTCTTACTGGTTGTTTTACTTTTAGTCCACCTTTTCAGGATCCGGAGGCTCACCCTTTTACCTGTCGCTTGTACCCATTCACCTGATCTACGCCGGCGCGCCCGCTACCAACGCACAGGCGCCGACGGGTGCCATGGCCGCTCAGACTCGGGCTGTTGCAGTACCAGAAGCACCTGCTGAATCAACTGCATCGATTGGCGTGTAGCGCCCCTGCGGCGCAACAAAGTAGTCGAGCAACCTCTATGATGTCGATGACGAAGAAGATGAAGAGGAAGACGACGAAAAGTCACCCCCTACACCGCCGCCACTGCCACTCGCACCATGGACATGGTCGTGCTGACCGCCCGCAGACACGAAGCTAGTTGAGTGGCCGTGATTCATGGCGTAAGGATCGAGATAATACGCAGCAGGGCGTAAGGCAGAAGTGCCAGCCGCTTACGCGTGGTGCTTGTGTTACACCAACTGAATGCCGTTGAGTTTCGTAACCAGCTACTGGATGTCGCCGCCAGTTGGATCGCTACCAACGCCGGCTGCGTGCGAGTCTATTACGTGATCGACGTGAGGATGAAAGTACAGAAAATCCAGCGTCGAATGAAAGAGCTGGTCGAAAACCATTTTATGTTCACTCCCGTACGCAAGCCGACGTCAGTACTCCCAACCCCAAGGTCGCTGTAGTACGTGGAGGTATACGTAGTATTTATTTCAAGTTTAGGATTTAGAATTGGATTTCAGATTCAGTTGCTCCGTCATTATCGTCGAAAAGTTTGTAGACAGGCAAACGTATAGCAACATGGTGTGTTTCCCACTTATATCCATGTCCTTCTCATATTCAACTAGTACTTGTTCATGACTAAGCAATCTATCATCAAAAACACGATCGAATGTACAATTCATATTCAGATTCTATTAGAAGCTCTCTGTCCGAGGACAATCAGAATCACATTCAGTGTTAGTGTACAAGTTGAAGAAGTTTATTTTCCCTTTCTACTTTTCAATCCGTCCAGATCCGGTTCGTCCTCCTTACCGTCTGCGCGGTACTAACCTTCTCCCCCCAAGTTTTGCTTCTCAATCCCAAAGTCATCGTGGAAAATGCGTTCGATGCCGTCCATGTGCGCCATCCCGACCACCAGCACTATCTTCGTCGTCTTCCCTTTCGACCCTCCTGCCTTCGACCCTTCTGCCGCCGTGCACTGCCTAAGCACCTGCTCTACCATAAACCTATCCCTCGATCCGAGCATCGCCTCATAAATGTTCGGCAGGAGATTCTTCTGCCACTGCGTGAGCTCGGTAACGCCTTTCCGGTCCTTGAACTTCTCGACTTTGTCCATAAACCGCTGGTGCTTTTCGCCCTCCGACTCATTCTACTTCTGCGTTCACTTCTATTTTTGATTCAGTGATCAGATAAACTTGTTCGCGTAGTTCGCGACGTCGCGCCAGTCACTACTCGAGAACGCCGCGGACGCGCGCCCCGATGTCCGGCCACGGACGCGCACCTCCTGTCTTCAGCAAAGCCTTACTAGCTCCAGCTGCTTTTGTTTCCCGACGACTCCGCCAGATCCACAAACTGCTTCTTCACGCCCTCCGGCGGTGGATACTTCACCGTCCGCTCCATGAAACTCAACGGCTACTTCATAACATCCTCGTAGCCCGCCGTCTTACTACAAACGCAGAGTCTCGTTCTGATCTCGATCTACATAACACAGCTTGTACTTATTACCCGTTGGTTTACTTGAAGCCCTTCTCACTATTCATTACATTGCTTAAACGAACTCGCCGCCACTCTTCATCCCGCCACCTCACCGCTTCATCGCTTCCATAGCTTGCTTACTACAGTTTGATCATGGCCAGCCTCTTGCTCTGCCTACTACAGGCCGGCTATTCAGCGGGGGAGCGAGATATGCTTGAGTTCCAGCTCGCCAACCATATCATTACAGCGACGGCATCTACGTCTATTTACTACTCACTACTCACTATTGCTTTCACTGCTGCTCACTAATCGCTCAACTTCTCACTACTCACTCAGCTTCTTACTAGCGGAAGTCGCACAGCTCGATGCACACGTAGTCGGGCTCGACCAGCTTCAGCAGCTACCGCACCTCTTTCACGCTTTCCTGGCTGATGTGCGCGGTGCCGAGCAGGTAGATCTCGCACGTCCCGGCGGCGTCGCGCAGGTAGGAGGTGGTCTGCGGGTTTAGCTGGAAGTCTTTGTCGAACTTGTCCTCAAGTTTCTCCTGATTGTGATTCTAACTTGTTTGACTTTGACTTTACTTCTTTGGCTTAGTCTTGGCTTACGCTGCCGCTGCCGCCGCACTGTAGCCTCTCACCACGCCCACGGGCGCGACGTCATTAAAAGTTGTGGATGGCGGGTTAAACGTAAACGTGTGCAGCTGTGATTTCGAAACCGCTCTTTGTGACCTTCCAGCGGAGCGGAGGCTCCGCACAAAGAATCGACTCCGCAAAAGATGCCCGTCTGGGTTACTAACGCACCTGGCTAAAAACGACATCACTTCGATGAAAACGTGGTGTGTACGACAGACTCTACATGAAAACGTGGTGTGTACGGATCTCGTTTCAAATAATGAACTATAGGTATAGATTTACTATTTGTATTTACTTTCTCTCTGTTAAGCTCCCACCAGTAGTCTGTCAGATCAGACAGCATTGCATAATAATCGGATTGTATGGAGTGTTCGCACGACCCACTAAACTACGTCATCATGAATAAATAATTAATCGAAAAAAATTCATGTCTCATATTTATCGCAAGTTGTTAAATCCTCATCCAAATGCATACAACTGTTGGAGGTAAGGCTATGGACTAAAAGTCTGAAGAGGACAGGGGTGATAGTCTGAATAGGACAGGGGTGATATCACATTCGGAATCAGAGTCAGATTCACGACACAAGATATAGAAATTCCGCGAACGCGCCCGCGGGCACCACGGGTATCAAATAATTACCATTAACTACTTAGCTCATCCTTCTTCTTGTCCCTCTTCGCTTCTGCCGTGTACCGAACTCCCCTCATTAGGTCCTCTTCGTTGTTTGAGTCTGATGCAGTTGTAGGTCTGGACTCCTCCTGCTCATGCTACTGCTTTGTGAGCAGTCCATCCTTCATTGCAGCGTCTTGCCACTGCTGATGCACTGACTTTATCTTTGCGTTTGCATCATATACATTCCCCCTGTTCGCCTTCTAAGCTTGCTCTGCCGCCGCCCGCGCCTGCTCCATTTTTATCTGTCGATCCTTCTCGAAAACCCACGCGCTCTGGATGCGCCTGGTCATATCCAGCAGTTCCTTATTGCTCATATGTCCCGTATCCTCGTGGTTCTTACGCAGCTAAACCTGTTGTCGGCCAGTGACCTCTCCTCCTCCTCCTCCTGCTCTATTCCTATCATGATAAAACGATCATGGTATCCCCGGCATCTACCCCTTTTCCTGCTGTGTAACGAGCTGACGCGACTGGCCAGCCACACCACTGTAATCCGCGACGCCGACGTCAGGTGGTCAGCCGTCTTCCCATTTTAGAAGTTGCACCATCTTCTTCTTCGCATCCTTCTTCGCTTGCTTTTCGTTGTTCGCGGCGAGCTGAAACTCCAGCGCGACAACTTTTTCTTTCGCGACCCGGGCGCCGAGAAAGATGTGCGTGAGGCTGCTGATCGCTTCACGTGTGCCGGAGACGGTTGCACTTGGTGGCGTTGCCGCAGGTGATGCATCTTGTTTTCGTAGGTTGCCCTTCTCGTTGCTCACTACACCTGCACCGCCGCTCGTGATTATGCTCCCGGAATTAGCTCCTTGTGCCTGCAATTGTAGAAACTTGGATGTCGTTATCGGCTTTGCCTTTGCATGCATGTACGGTGCGCTGTCCGTGTTGTAGCCACCTAGAAAGTAAGGCGCATCAGACAGCGACATGATGGAATAACCCAAGTCCGGTACATTCACCCGTAGCGATCGCGGATAACGGGCTTTCAATGAGGACCTCTCCATCATGTTTAATGACTTGTAGCCCGTACCCGGGACAGTCCCGAAGCCGTTCTGCTCGAGATGCTCGGCCCAGCTACCACTCTTGAACGACAGCACCGGCACGTCCCCCATATACGGCGCCGTCTCAGACGCCCACACCGTGTCGTAGTCGTGCAGCACGACCCCGTTCAGACGCACGCCATTCGTTTGAGCCAGGAAGTCGCTACTGTATCAACCGTACCCGTCCGATCCGCCGCCTGCGTTAGCCGCGTAGGCCGCACTCTCTGCACCCAGGGCCCCGATGCCGATAAGGTGCACGCCGTACACGCGTACAGGCGCGGTGACAGCGAGGATGGATTGCATAAGCTCCATCCAGCGGTGCACAGAGCGATCTTTCTCGTTTCTGACCACGTGTCATTGGTTGCTCTGCGCAATTATCCCGCTATTATCCTGCTGCAGTCAGAGCGTGCGAACCAACTTGACGAGCGCGTCGTGTCGGTGTTCTAGCATGCCGTCGCGCCAGCCGGCTACTTTTTCGCGTGGCGTACGCGCGTGGTATTGCAGAAACGTTTCCCTGCGCTTCTCCGCTCTGCCGGGTAGCTTCTTGAACGCGACAGTTTTTGTCTTTGTGGTCGTCCTCTCATTACCTCCATTCAGCTCACTCAACCTTCAATTATAATTATTTCCATCACTTCATGTTCATAGAAAATCACTCCTCCATTCCTTCACCACTTCAACACTCTCTCAGTACAGCGCGCTGCCGTCTTCGAACTCGGGCGCCACCACTACATACCCCTTTCACGCCAGCTCCATGCAGTAAACGCTGTTCACTTCCATCCCCGACCCAAACCCGTGCAGCACGAACACAACCGGGTACTTTTGGTACCGCCCACTGCCGCTAACGCCGTCTGCTGCTGCAGGAACAGGTCGCACCGTGCCCATGTAGCGCGCCGGGTGGGGTTTCTTGGCGAGCATCAGGCGCGAGAGCCATTGGCTCCAACCGAAAGCGTCGGCCATTTAGTCGACAGCTGCGGTTCGCATGTAGTGGGATCTGTCAACGTCACCGTCATCACCCAAACCTTCAGCGCCCTCCGATTTCTCAACGTTCTACGCGACTGCGGGATAGAACACTTGCATATCCACCGTGTAGCTGTTTGTGTGAGGATCCCGCATGCGCATCTTGACCGCGCCGACGTCTGCCAACTTATGGTCGGAGTCATAGATCGCAGGAAATGCCGGACACCCGATCTTGAAAAAGCCCAACACTATGGAGGGAAGGAGAACGAAGAAGACGAGCAGGCAGCAGCAGCAGCACGAGTGCGAGTAGCAGCACGCTAGGGAGGTCCGAAAGCAGCACCTGCAACAGCGCCTAGTACATAGCCAGCAGCAACTTTAATCGGCGTCTTGCTCCTCGTCCGAAAAATCTGTGGCTGATCCCTCGCCGTTGCCGACGCGCTCGAGGACGACCAGCAACTCGCCCTTTCTCTTCCCACTAAACCCTTGAGGATCACTTCAAATCAACGGCATGCGTTCACCCTCCGCCTCCGCGTCTCGTCACGCTCACGTTGTAGTTGTTTCGTTTCTCACCTTCGCGAGTTAAGGCTACCCATCTACATCTTCTTCTGCTTCTCCCTCTTCCGCACTTGACGACGAGAAGCCCCGCGACTTCCTCTGATGCAAGTGGTTCCTGATCACGTCTGGATCGTAGTCAGATCACGACTCGTTATCGGTAGTGGGACCACCATCACCATCAACGACATCACGATAAGCAGTATCAGTAATCATGCCAGGCTTCACCACCAGCACGCTCTGATCCACAACACCAGGAACGGTTTCATTGGACTTCGATTTTCGCTGGTGCAGGTGGTTTTTGATTACGTCGGGATCGTAGTCTGATGGACTGGCGTCGGCCGGAAACGCAGCGAGCGCATTGCTAGCCACGAACGACATCTTGATGACTTGTGTAACTTCTAAAAAAAGCGAAAAAGGAGATGACGTGTATGCGCAAAAAAATACGCAAATCTAAAAACTAATAAAAATTTGAATTTGTTAAAGTGCGTGGTTTATTGATAAAATATCAAATACTAGTCAAACGGGGTTGGCGGGAGTCCAGTTGTTGATCCAAAAACTTTTTAGCAAACGCAGAAAGGATTGACTAACATCAGCAGTAGAGACAAAGGTACAGTACGAGTACTACACACGCAGACTAACAAACGCTAGAACAACAAAAACGATACCATCACATCAACATCACTAATGGTACTTGTAATTGACTGAGTACTTAACTAAAACTATCAGACTCATCTTCATCACAGTCTTCACCTATCATTCAAACCCCGGCGATGCAAACATCAAATAGATAACCCCGACGCTTACGACGCGTGTGACCTCGCACAAAATTGGAATAACATACGTCTCGTAGACTCTCTCAGAAATCGGAAGCAGCGCCAAGATTCTCCTTCGATCAATTTTCGCCTGCATTGTCGCTCTATACAGCAGCAGTTGCAACCACAGTAGCGCGTGTCGCGGTTGCACTTCGTCATTCTTCGCAACCATTGACAACGTGTCCAGCACCATTAGAGGCACGCAGACAACAGTACCGACCGCGAACAGGTTTAGAACATAGTCTCGCCCAACTAATGGCAATTGCCCGAACGCGTTGCCGACGAGCTGCCACCGAAGCACAGTTATGAGCGAGTGCGGCGCCCAGATCACTATGATGAGCAGCATCCTTACGAGCTACACGTGATGATGACAGAAATAGTTTGATCACGTCATTAACGTACTCGGACACCACAGCAGGCTCAGGTGATGCAGCGGTTGCGTCAGCCCCTTTCGCCCAAAGTCGAGCAGCATCAGCCACGCACCTCTGCGTAGGTTCGCAGATTTATCGGGCGCCCTTCTACCGGTCTTCCTGTCGACTACGAAATAGTCGAAGCCGCCTCAGAATGCGAGAAACAGGCCGCCGTTGTGCGCGAGCCACGTAGACATTCGTGTCGTCGTTGTGTCGCCATAGTGTACACGTTCTGTCACTCTGAGCACGCATAGTACGACTGGAACTGCGAGCTGCAACGGATAACACACGCATGCAATCGGGTCTCACAGCGCAGAGATGATTCGATTGACAGTTCAGAGTAACGGACTGTGCACGCTGCGCTAGCTTTATACGATCACGATGCCGACGGACACGGCATTGAGCAGTAGTGCCCTGAAGAGAAGTGACGCGTCGCCAGCTGCGCCTGGAAACGGCGTTGATAATGACGAGTCAGTCATGAATTTTGTTTTTGCTTCAAATTTTTTTGGCAAGCTAAAATTTAAAAATAAAATTTATCGCGTTTAACTTTTTAAAACGTAAGTTAACTACACGACGACATAAATAAGTTGTACATAATTTACAGACATTTCTTACTTTAACCTTTGCCTTAGATAGAAGAACTAGAGCATACACACAGCGCATAGGCGCGCAAGAAGACTGACATTATGAAAGTTTATTTGAAGAGAACGAGAAGCAGTGTTGTTGAAGTTGATAATGCTTTCAAATAATTTAGATCACAAAGTAAAAAGAACATCATCATATATACATATAGTTGCAAAAGAAAAAGTCTAAGTCAGGTACATCAACATATTTTTTTCAACCGTGATCCGACTTCTACTTCACCAAGAACTCGCATCTTCAGCTATCTATCTTACTCTCGATGCGGTGCTACTGGTATGTAGGGATGAAGAAGAGCTACTATACGTTAATACTTACAACACTTTTCCATATAATGACCTTCACCATGAGCTAAATCATTTTAAACATTAAAGACAGTGCTTTGCAGCTTCTATCGCTTTCGCCTCAAGCTCAGCGACAATCCTCCGCTTTTCATCGAATTGTCTTATTCGCGGCGAAATTTCATTCTCTACATTAGAATGTGGGTTCCTCTCGATAAAATCGTCAACCATCTTCTGGCAATGGTCGATACCATCCCTGATGATGTCAACAGCCATCCGGCCCTGCGCGTCTTTGCAAGCCAGTGCCTCGCCAACTAACTTCAAGCCGCCACATCTCTCATACTGAGTCAGCACGAATAGAACCAACTCTAAATCATTTATTTTATCATCTTGGCAATGAGTGTCTCCAGTAAAGCGACATTCCTGGATACGTTCAAGGCCGTTTGGTTTAGTTTCGTCAGCAACTTGCTCGACCGGTATCTGCTTGAGTCGTCTTCCTGCGTTGTCAAATCCAATATTACGGCCATCGAAACAAGCAGGATGGTGAAGCAACGCAGCAAGATGTAAGGGTATCATACGCGCGAACCCCGTTTTACTTGGCATAAGAAGGAGCTTTTCCAATTGAGCCCGACACTCGGCTTGAGTGTAGGTGTTGAAGTCTTCTTCTTCTAGCAGATGATCACAGAGGTGCACAAGTAAGTCTCTACGACCATTCATGATTGCGGAGTGAATAACAAAGTGATTCCATTCGTTGAAGAGAGAGTAGAAGCTGTCGCGCTGGCCCCTGCCTTCTGCAAGCAAATACTTAAACACTTCGATATGAGCCGGACTACATTCACTCATGGTTGTGCTAATGGTACAAAGCACCAGCGGACTCATGACCGTCCTCACTTGTATGAATCTTTCATCGCCTGTTAACTGTCCGATAAGTCGCGTCGACTGGGTCGCTGAGAATGGCTCTAGTCTCTGCTTGTCTGCGGTCAGCTTGAAGTGCGATGCTACCACAAATCCCCCCGCATCATGTACATCGTTGAAGCCTGCACCAGGCGTCTCGCCAGACTTGAACCAGGCGATGAGCCGCTTGGCCAAATTCACAAAACCTCCTTTTATGCACATCGACAATAGATTGCTCTCACCATTGCTCCTGATATCGTGATACGAAAATTTTTTCAAGAGCTCAGATACATTTCGATTTAAGTAACGATCGCTTTCCCAGTGTCGCATAGTGTCAATTCTCAGCCCGTTACGGTTCGACTCATCCATTTTCATCACTCGGTCTAGAGTCAAGCACAACATCTTATCAAATAGCTCTATCGGAACGTTATTAGCAGCCAATCAAATCGCCGCACCCGAAGATAGCAACGAAGGAAATTGACCCAGCTGTTCTTCGAATGAAGCGACTAGCGTCACATCAACGTCGTCTCGCTTCAAAATAAGCTTATATGCTTCGAAAAGACTGCCCGAACAGTCTTCCAAGCATAGACGTGCGGCAGTATAGCCTCTTTCGGTTCTGGCGTTAACATCCAGCATCGAATGACCAAGCAAGCAGTGTAACAGATCCATCATCGCAGTATAACGGCGATCTCTTGCACCTTTCAAGCCTACTAAGGACATAATACAGTACTGCAAAAGAGTATAGTCCTGAAGAAGACCGGCATCAACTACTTTTTCATTCACGTCGAGTATGCCACGTTGTAAAAACGCGATAATAACATGCACACGACAACTACTCATACAAGCGGTAACAAGGTTTCACGACCTACCTGACTGAGCATGCGTATACATCGTTTTCCAGTCTAAACCCCGCTCAACTGCACGAACGACTGCCCACTCAACCATCATTAGGTCGTCGCAAGTTGAAGCGAGCTCAAAAGCGATTCTAGACGCGACTCCATCAGGATTACTAGCGAAGTCGAAGTCTTCGACGTGGTGCACAAAGTATGCTGCAACAGGGTAGTAGATCATGATTAGGTTATCAACATCCCAAAAAGCAAAGCCACCCATATCTCGGCACACGTAACGATAGATCCACTCGAGAACTGTCTCATGAGAAACGTCTTCGAGACGGATGAAGACGGACTTCAGTGGCGTCGGATGATTGCTTAAGGGAAACCGCGAACGAAGATCAGAATTTATGCCAAGCGAACCTTTATCTCCGGATTTCACGTGGCTCCACTTGGCAGCAGCATGTGCAAGAATCTTGCGCACAAGGGAGTCTTCTGCATAATGAGCATCACAGAAGAAATAGCGTCGGCATACGTCCAGCTGACCATTAGGATGATCTGGTTCAAAGCGTACATTAGCACCGAGCTTATCATCTTCCATCACGTCACCACTGAACACTACAGTAAAGTCCAATCGATCATCCGCAGAAACAACGGAGAACAAATCCACGATGTCGCCTTCTTCCACAACTTTGCGCTCCCACCTAAGATGCTCCTGCGTGACGAGAACTTTCTCAGCCAGCGAGGGGTCCTCGAGTATATACCGGCCGTTTTCCTCGTCATCGAGCCGGTAGCGCCCCACGCGCGCCGGATATCCGCCTTGTTCTCTGTTGTCGACGCTGTAAGGACCCATCCTGACAGGTTCGTCATCGGGACCCAACAGAGCTCCCCACGTCGGCATCGCGACTATCATGCCGTTCGGCAGCGTCACTTCCTGTTGTTCCACTGCGGAACCCATATGCGCATGCAGCGGCAGTGTCGGACGCCGACTTGCTACTTCCTTGGTAGTGAACACAGAGACAGACATGCACAGAGTCTGCTCGTCCTGCTTGAGCTTGTGCTGCTTCGTCGCCGCATCTGCGATAGCATCAGCTACAGTTCCTTCAGCATTGTCGACACCATCACTACGGCCGCGCACGACAAAGCTCATAGTGCTTTGGGGTGGATGGTTCGGAAGTACGCGCTCTAGTACCATCTACCATTGGAACTTCTTCAGAGCGATACCTTTCACATCACAATCCTCTCCATCAAAGTCCTCCTCCGAAGTCAGATACACGCCCGTGGCATCCTCGACGACGCCTGACTCAGACTCGTCGCACCAGAGTGGATACGCTGCAATCGATAAAATCGCAGGAAACTGTCCAACAAGTGTGGCATAGGCATCATCCAAACCTACCTTCATGTCATTGACTGTAGACACGTCGAGTAGCACCTCACCATGAACATTGAAGAATTTCATCTTGCAGTGAAGTAAACTTGCAGTTGTTGTATACGGGAATAATGCTGAACCTGAACTTGATGAAGTTGAAGTCTAACTAAGTAGCCAGCAGAACGGTGAACGAGACCTCAAGATAACGAATAATTGCTAACTAGAGATGTATACGCACCAGCAGATGTAGCATATGTCACTACGTACACTCTACAACTTCTACAACGTCGTGGATTTAAATTTTTTTGGTTTGCAAATTTCGAGAAGTTAAAGTTTCCAGAATTCAATATTTATACGCTACTTAAAAGATAGGCCAGAACGAAAACATAATGCAAGAAAAGAAGTTAATCGCGAAGGAGTATACCGAAAGAAGTTTTACTATAAGTAGTTGTAGAAGATCATCAAACTAAGTTTCAATTCCACTTCCAATCCAAGAGAATGAAAGGAATAGGAAAACTAAAACGGTTCACAAATATAGTCATCTTCAGTAATTTAGGAAACATGGTAACGTGGTTTTCGTCACGGTTAATTGATATGCTCGTTATGCCCATGCACTAAAACTCTGAGTAGAACAGAGTGAAACAACTGTTACTGTACTGTATTTCTCGATGTGGTATGGAACTGCATTCCCACATCTAAGTATGACTCTGATATGCAGCTACAGCCTGAATGCTGTAAAAAACGTCAACACATCCCTTTCGTTCTAGACACCTCAAAAAATGAGTCACCAAGTACGTGTGCTGCTCACAAGAGTGAAGTCAATATGAAGAATGTACTTGAGTAATATGATATGATATGTATGTCTATCTCTATGCTGTACGTACTTAAACCGACTGATGCTGATCGTTCAAGGTTCAACTTCAAATGTTCATCTCCCCATGTAAATTATCCTCCCAACACAATTCAAGTTTAAAGTTGAAAGTTTATCTATAGTACACTATCTTACGCTTAATACCGTCCCCCCTTCGACCGCCGAGGCTCCGGTTTGAACTCCACCGTCTGGTTCAGGATTTCGAGCGTGGTGTTCTTCCACAGCGCCTTCACAACGGCCTGGACGAAGTCGAAGTACATCCCCTCCGTTTCGTTGGCCGGGTTGTTGGCGAACGCGACGACCCAGCCTGGACGGAGATCGAGATGAAGAACGTAAAAAGGTTTTTTTGATACGTGTAGCACGTGCAGAACACCCAGAACAAAATATTAATGAACACCAACACTAAAATTTAATTATATTAATCCAATTATTAGACACGTGTTCGGTTAGGACGGGGTCTCTTCAATCATATATTGAGTACATCATCAACAATAACTCACCGCTCAGCGCCGCGTCCAGGCTCCCTTTCAGCTGCTTCGCCTTGAACAAGCAGAAATCCGTAGAAGCTTTCTCCTGCAGCAGCGCGAAAATCGCGTCTCCCAGCTGGTCTTCCAAGGCGCTCGCGCACGCACTCGGCATCTGCCGCATCGTGTGGATCTCCTGCGCCACAAATCACAGGATCTCCTTCTCATGGCCCCTGCACGCCTCTTGCCACTCGTGCCGGCTCTTGTACACCACGCCGGCGTTTTTCCCCGGCAGTTCGTACTTCTGCTGCAGCGCGATCTTACTAGCTCTCTTCGTTCACTCACTTGCTGCTCACGGCCTGCATCTCACCCTGCACCTCGTCCCTCAGCTTCTCACTAGTCCCTCCTACTAGTTGCCGACCCTAATTTCACTAGTGGTCCTGCGCCTTCTTCACCGCCGCCTCTCTATCACTACTCACTACTGCCGCAGCGCCTTCTTGTGCTGCACGTTCATATTAAAAACCTCCACCTCGTGCGCCTCCCGCTGCACCTGCAGCGCGTAGGCTTTCTCACTACTCACTACCTGGTCTCGCACTCGATGCGCTGCGCCTGCAGCTCACTACGTCTGCTGCGCCGACCACAGCTGTTGCGCGTCCTGCAGTGCCCCTCAGATCGCCTCGCGCCTGGCCGCCATCTCACTACTCGCGGAGCGCCTCAATTCTCTCAATTCTTTTCGCGCGGTCCTCCCTGCTTTCTTTTGACACACACGTCGCGTTGCCGTGCCCGCCCCTGCCACCGGCGCTGTCCTGCGGGGAAGGCCCATCACCATCCCCTCCACGTATTTCACCATCCCCGCCGCCGTGCATCTTCTTCTCGTACCGCGCGTCCACGAACTCGCTCGGCGGCAGCGGTCACAAGTGCGCGAGGTGGCTGCGGTCCTCCGACAGGTCCTCCTGGCGGATGCCGTGGAACTCGTCGTTTTTTTCGTTCTACGGCTTGAAGAAGTGCGCCATCGACCCGTACCGGTCCACCAGCGCCTTACTAC
>JACLAC010014308.1_pt1 | contig 28392 bp, 30 predicted proteins | sample 8027881 | NCBI WGS metagenome assembly JACLAC01 (sample SAMN15725517, study PRJNA655200) | protist metagenome | isolation source: fluorescence activated cell sorting (FACS) single amplified genomes of... | place: Spain: Blaines Bay Microbial Observatory, Mediterranean Sea | collected 2016-01-19 | reverse complement strand
ATGAAAAAGCTCTTGTATCAATACCAGATAGTATCAGAGTTCAAAATGCAGTGGACGTTGGTGATAATCTTGGAGAAGATATTGCTAATTCAACAACTTTCTTCAGTTTAGCCAGTCTTTTTACAATAATCATATCTGTTATTGCAGCTATGATGGCAGTTAGAAGGTATGCAAGCAGAAATCTTCTTCATACCTCATTGATGAAGGTTTTTGGTGCGTCAAAGTCATTTATTTTAGGCTATCAAATAATGCAGCTTACATTAATAGTTATTACTGCATCGATGCTAGGATTGATTTTCGGATATGCATTGCAGCATCTTCTGTTATCTACTTTACAGGGTATTATCAATGCTGATTTACCACCGCCTTCGTCTCGACCAGTAATACTTGGATTCATCACAGCTGCTTTTGTTATTTTCGCAACAGCATCTCCATATTTAAAAATTCTTAGTGAAACAGAGCCAATAAGAATCCTAAGAAATGATTTTAATATCAAGTTATCAAGCAATCTCACGATTTACTTTGTTGCTTTTTTTACAATGTTTGGATTTCTAGGAATTTTATTTCAAGATATAAAGTTAATTTTATACATTGTCATTACATTGATCTTGGTAACAGCTGCTTTGTTTCTTATAGGAAAATTATTGATTTATGTTCTTTCCTATATGAAATTTTCTAATGGCACAGGATGGAAGCTGGGTCTGAAGAATATACTTCAGCGAGGTAATGATAGTATATTGCAGGTAATTATTTTTGGGCTTTCGTTGCTTTTTCTTGTGGTGCTTGCAGAGACAAGAACTGATCTAGTGGATTCATGGAGTGAAACCCTTGATGAAGATACTCCTAATTACTTTTTATTTAATATTCAGGAATATAACTTGAGGTCCATTTCAAATTATTTAGAGGATCAAGCAAATATCACCCCAGATTTCACTCCTTTAATTCGTGGCAGACTTTTATCTGCTAACCGTCCTGGATCTGAAGATATTAATTTTGATAATCTCATGGAAAGAGAGGCTAATTTAACTTGGCGAAATCTTTTACCCCCGAGCAATACTTTGGTAGATGGCGAATGGTGGACTAATGGTGATGAGGTTGCAGAAGTATCAATCGATCGGGAGATCGCGGCATCAATGAATCTTGAAATTGGAGACGAGCTTATTTTTTCTGCTGGTGGTAAAGAATTTAGTGTATCTGTAACAAGTTTTAGGGAGATTGAATGGCAAAGTTTTTCTCCAAATTTCTTTTTTATCTTATCTCCAGCTGCAGGTAAAGAACTTCCGAATTCATACATTACCAGTATTAAGGTAGAAGACTCTGAGATGCTGATGAGTAAATTTATTGCACGTTTCCCTACCATAACTAGTGTTAATTTAGAGGCAATTATAGATCAGGCTAAAACTTCAATCTCAAGCACTTCTTTGGCTGTGCAATATATTTTCTTATTAACATTGATTGCAGGAATCCTAGCTTTAATTGCATCTATTTACTCGAATAGAGATCAAAGAACTAGAGAGGCGGCAATTATGCATGCAATTGGAGCCAGTAGGGCAATGATCTTTAAATCTGCTGCATCAGAATTTTTTATTTTAGGTATGTTATCTGCAACTACGGCAATTATTTTCTCAACAATACTGTCATCGATAATTTTTTATCAATTTCTTGATCTTGTTTATTCACCTAATTTATCAATTCTTGGGCTAAGTTTTTTGGTTGCCATTAGTTTTATATTTGTTGCAGGCGTCATCTCTATTAGAAAAAGTATTTATGCTTCACCTATGATCACTTTGAGAGATTCTTAGGTTTAGTTCATGTAAAATGCTACAGCATTAATTGGGAGAGATGGCAGAGTGGTCGATTGCGCTACCTTGGAAAGGTAGTAACTGGGTAACTGGTTCCGGGGTTCGAATCCCCGTCTCTCCGCCAAATTCTTTGTAATTATTTATTAATCCCATAATAACTATGTGACAAATATCTTTCATTCAATTAAAGTAATCGGTGAGAGATTGCTAATACCACAATGCCTATGAATGAATTCTATAAAAATATAAGTGATGCTTTAAACATGCTCTACGGTCTAGAAAAAGACCTTAATATAAGACACTTTACCCCTAATGAATTAAAAGTTTTTTATACAATTATTCTTCGCTCCGCTTATAATGAACACGGATCAAATATCACAGAAATCGTTGAGAATTCTGGTATGTCGCGCTCAACTGTTTATAAAACTTTGAAGAAGCTATCCTCAGAAGGAATCATTCATCTCAATCAATCTCAAGAGGATGGCCGTGAATCTTTGGTGATATTAAATAGCGTTTCTTAAAATATATTGAAAAATTTCCTGACGGTTACATTAACTACTTTTGTTTTCTCCTCTGTACTATGGATGCTTTGGGCCTATATTTTTATAAATGGTTCATCAGAAAATAAATGGCTGGGAAGCATGTTTTATTTTCCTCATGCAGCAAGGGTTTTATGTGTTGTTTATTTTGGTTATAAATCTATACCTGGATTATTTTTAGCCGAAATCTTTGGGCCAACAGCAATTTATTCAGAGGTATATCAATATCAAGTCTTTCTTCCATCTTTAATCAGCGTCCTAAGTGTCCCCGCTGCTATCTCTACTTTACATATTGCAGGCTTTTCACTGGGGAGCTCTCAGAAAAGCCCGTTAAATAAAAGAAATTATAAACATATAGCATTGATAACAATAATCTCTGCTTTATATAACTCAATATTTGCCAACTTCTCTCTATCATTATTAGATCCTGCTTTTCAAACAAGAAATACAGATATCGAGCAAGTTATTAGATTTGCATTGGGAGATGTGATTGGAACGGCTTGCGTGTTTATTATGCTAGCAATAATGTTGAAACCAATTCTTGCTTCAAATACAAAAAAACCTAGGAATTAATAACTTTCCACCCATTCATCGATAATGTCTTCCAAGATAAATAATGGAACAATACCTTGATCAAGAACTATTGTATGAAATTTTCTAATATCAAATTTATCCCCTAAAGCATCTTGGGCTTTTTGTCTTAATTCTAAAATCTTAAGCATACCCATTTTGTAGCTAGTTGCTTGACCTGGCCAAACAATATACCGTTCAATTTCAACTCTAACTTCTGTATCTGACATCCCGGTAGTTCTCTTCATATAATCCATTGCTTTTTCTCTGGTCCATTTTTTATAGTGCAGACCTGTATCTACAACCAATCTATTGGCTCTAAACATTTCACTTTGCAGAACTCCCAACTCATCATATAGATTTTTAGTCATTCCAACTTCTACAGCTAGCTGCTCTGAGTACAAGGCCCAACCTTCAGTAAATGCAGAGGTTCTATAACCCATTTTTCTATATAGTGTTAAGTCCTCATTTTCCTGATTAAGAGCGATTTGGAAATGATGGCCTGGAACGGCTTCATGAAACGTAAGAGTCCTCATACCAAATGTTGGTGTTTGCTTAATATCATATAAATTTGCATAAAAAACACCAGGACGTGATCCGTCTAAACTTGGAGCTTGGTAATAACCCCCGGCAGCAGTTTTTTCTGAGTATTCAGGTACAGCCCTTACTTCTACAGGGCTGATCGGAAATCTTTCAAAGTAGGGTCTGACATCTTCTTCTGCTTCCTTTACCATTTGATTATAATCAGCAATAACAATTTGTTTTCGATCTGGGGTATCGGCATAAAGAAAATCTGGATTCTCATTTAACTCATTCATCATCTCACCAACAGGTTTATTGATTTCATAACCTAATAAAATAAAGATTTCCTTCATTCGGCTCCCAATTCTTTCAACCTCTGAAAGCCCAATCTGATGAATTTCTTCAGCTGTATAGTCTGTCGTGGTGTAAGACCTTAGACGAGATGCGTAAAATGAATCACCATTTGGTAAAGACCAAACGCCATGATGCTTATTTGCTTGATCATAATTTGTCTCCATGAATTGAAGGATTGATTTATAGCCTGGTTTTACGTCAGATAGAATAACTTCACTCAACTCACTAAATAAAGCTTCTTTTTTCTTAGTTGAGATATCTAACTCATTAACTTTTTTTATAAATACCTGCATTAATGGGTTGTTATCATCTGTGTATGCAATCAATTCTTTAAGTTGCCTAATGACATGATCAAATACAAACTTAGGAGCAAAAATTCCTAATTTTTTCTGCTCTTCTAGCCAAACTAAATCCGAATTCATTGAATCATCAAACAATTTAACCCTTTTGATATAATCCGTGGCCTCTCTATAAGTTCGGATGGGATGAGTGTCTGTCATAAACTCAACACTATTAAGATGATTACCACCAATTTGATTGAATGGATATGAATGAAATCTGAAGTTCTCAAATCTATCAATGCTATTTTCTGTATCAAAAATAGCTATTTTTTGAGTAATTTTTTGCACATCCGTTAAGTTGTTTGAGTTATATTTTTTGAGCATCTCAAGATGTTTTAAAGTATCTTGATAATTTTTTTCACCATCTTCCAAGGAATCGATGCTTAGCTTCTGATTGTGTTTTAGGATCGCATTAAAGGGATCAAAAATTCCTATATATGTCATAAACTCAGGTGAATCTAATAGGTTCAAAGTTAATTCTTTTGCTAAATAATGATCAATTGAATATGGTTTCATTAAAAATAAATTTGATATATATAGTGATATTAGAATCAAGCTACTTAAAATAAGATAACCTGCATACTTAAATAATTTTTTCATAATATTCTTTTACCTAATGTAGTATATTAATTTTAGCATTTAACCAACCTTTTAGACATGAAGAATCCTTTCCATTTAGCAATTCCTGTTCATGATCTAATAAAAGCAAATAATTTTTATCAAAATATACTTGGGTGTGAAAGAGGTAGGTCAAGTGAGTCTTGGATTGACTTTAATCTATTTGGTCATCAGCTTGTATGTCATCATTCAAAAAATATGCATAAAGAATTTACCAATCCTGTAGATGGAGATATAGTTCCTGTCCCTCATTTTGGCGTCATACTAAACTTTGAGCAATTTGATCAGCTTGCTGAGAACTTAAAAAACAAAAAACAATCCTTTATCATTGAACCTAGAACTCGTTTTGCTGGAAAACCAGGAGAGCAGAGGACAATGTTTTTAAAAGATCCTAGTGGCAATGCATTAGAATTCAAAGCATTTAAAAACTTAAATAATCTTTTTATATCTTAGCGTTCTCTCAAGAAAGGTTTTGAAGAATTTTTCTAATATAAAAACTTAAACATGCTTGAAATTTTCTTTGATTTTCATCAGTTAATATTTACATTGATAAAGCATATCTAACCAACAGTTGACTTAATTTTAATAATGATGTTAAATACTGTATAAATATACAGTATAAGTCAATATTATGAATAATATAATAAGTTTAAACACTTTAGATCCAATCTTTAACGAATATGAAGCATTTGCGGATAAAGGAGCCGGTTTGAAGACAATTGCATTTAAATATTTTGGTGCAGATATACAAAAAGCTATTGAATATTTGTCAATCACCGAAAAAGAAGAGTCTATTGATGATTTATCTTCTGGATTTAATTTGCTTGAAAACAGGGAATATTATCAACCTGAGTTACTGCATTAAAGTTTAGTGCTTATTTGCATTAATCCGCTCTTTAATTTTAGAGTTTTCAATATATAATTTTGATTAGAAGTCGCATGATTAGATTACTAAGGGGATCTGTTTATGCTTGTTTTAATACCCTTGCGCAGGAGGTGATCTTATTAGTATTTATATTAAATTAGGAAACGGAGGGTTCGCCTTTTGACAAGCGGTGAATCACTGAATTCGCCTATCAGACTTATCTAACTCTGATAGTTTGAAGCCTCCTTCGGGAGGCTTCTTTTTTAGATAATTTATATTCAAATTATCAACCCAAAACTTTTTTATTAGTTTAAAATTCGTCAACTTTTATAAGACTTATATATTTCGTGGATTCTAAAGACTGGTTTTTGCTAACTACCCTTGCTGCTATTTGGGGCAGCGCTTTTATGTTTATAAAAATATCTGCAGTTATTTTTGGACCAATTCTTTTAGTGACTCTAAGATTATTAATTGCAGGCTTTGTTTTCATGCCTTTCTTGTTGAGAAAGAAAAAAAGATCTTTGTTCAAATCTTACTTGCCAGCAATCTTAATTATTGCAATTGTGAGCAATGCCATTCCTTTTTCGATGTTTGCTTATGCTTCGCTTGGAGCAACCTCAAATATGCTTGGAATATTAAATGGCACAACAGCATTTTTAACTACTGTCATTGCATATCTTTGGTTAAAGGAATCCATAACTTCAAAGCAGATGATTGGCCTGCTTCTTGGTTTCATAGGGGTATTAATTTTGGTAAATCCATCTAATGGATCAACTACATTTATTGCAAGTATGTGTGCGATGATTGGCTCATTATGCTATGCATTTAATGCCGTTTATCTTCAGAAGTATCACTCTAATTCAGATAAAATAGTTCTTATAGGTTGGTCAATGTTATTTGGAGGTTTTTTTATGATTCCTCTGGCTGCTTTTAACTTACCTAATGCAATGCCAGATATAAATTCTATTCTAGCATTGTTATGGTTGGCAGTTATTTCAACTGGTCTAGGCTATTTAGCTTATGTTAGATTGATTGACAAAATTGGTGCAGTTAAGACAGCCACTCTTACTTATCTTTTACCAGTTTTTAGTATTATCTGGGGAGCTATATTTCTTCAAGAGGAAATTACATTTATTATTCTAGGTGGTTTTATATTTGTTATGATGGGGATGTACTTTGCTAATTCATCAAATAAGACAAAGTCCTAATACTTATATGAGTTATACAGAAGAGTTACTTGCAAAAGCAGACGCAGTTATTCCAAGAGTTACATTAGAAGACTTTAAGAATGATTCACATACAAAAGTAATGATAGATGTTCGCCAGCATGAAGAGTTGCAGGCATCTGGAACAGTTATTGGATCAATTCATATACCTAAAGGTGTTATAGAATTTAGATTAAATAACAATGATGAAATTTCATTTGATACTTCGGTCTACGTTTTTTGTGCTGTAGGGGTTAGATCAGCTATCGCTGGATATAATTTAAAAAAAGTTGGCTATCAAAAAGTTTTCAATTTAATGGGATTTCAAGATATTCTGGATCAAGGGGCTAAGAAACAGTCTTTAATTTAATTTAGGAGTAGTACATATGTTTAGTCATGTTATGGTTGGATCAAATGATATTGAGGCATCAAAAGTTTTCTATGATGCAATTTTAGGAGTTCTAGGTGCGAAACCGGGTCTATTGTCCGAGAATTTAACTGGTCAAAAGAGATACATGTACTTTCTCGATGGAGGTACTTTTTTAATTTCTGAGCCGATTGATGGAAATGCTTCAACTCATGGGAATGGCTCTACTATTGGTTTTAATGTTCCAGACGAAGCAACAGGAGATGCATGGCATCAAACTGGGCTCGAAAATGGTGGTACAGACTGTGAAGATCCTCCAGGCACAAGAGAGGGCATGGGAGTCAAAATGTATCTTGCATACTTAAAAGATCCTTCTGGGAATAAAATCTGTGTTTTAAAAAGATTGGCCTAGATCTTTTAATAGCCAGCTGCTTGGCCATCCTTTCGGGTTTCTGAGGCGCCATAATAGACTCCATTCTTTAGCATGATAGCTTGGTAACCACCAAAGATGCCTCGTTCATATTTAATGGCATGGCCTTTAGCAGCCAATTCATCCTCAATGGCTTTTCCAAAGCCACTTTCTATGCTCAAAGTTCCACCATCTAGCATTACTTCATCTGTTGGTTGCGAAGATCCGCTGTGAACAATTCTAGGCGCATCTCCAGCCTCTTGTAAGTTGAGACCAAAATCAATCATGTTAATAACTATTTGGGCATGCGCCTGAGGTTGGGTAGCACCACCCATAACACCAAAACTCATAAATGGCTCATCATCCTTGGTGACAAATGCTGGAATGATGGTATGGAAGGGTCTTTTGCCTCCTTTTAGGGCATTTTTATGGTTTTTATCAAGACTGAATAATTCACCTCTATCTTGCAACATGAATCCTAAACCAGTTGGCATCATGCCTGATCCCATGCCTCGATAATTACTTTGGATCAAAGAAACCATATTGCCAAACTTATCTGCCACTGTGAGGTAGATAGTATCGCCAGATTTTAATATTCCAGCATCATCTGTTTTGGATGCTTTGTTTAAATCTATTAACTTAGCGCGCTCTTTTGCGTAAGATTTAGAGATTAATTCATTGACTGGAATATCAGTAAAATTTGGATCAGCATAATATTTTGCCCTATCAGCAAACACAATTTTTTTAGTCTCTGTAAATAAGTGAATGTATTCAGAACTATATAAACCCATCTTTTTTAAATCATAATTTTCCAATATATTTAAAATCTGTAAGGCAGCAATTCCCTGACCATTTGGCGGTAATTCCCAAACGTCATAACCTCGATAGTTCGATGAGACAGGCGGGGTCCACTCAGAATGAAATCCAGCTAAATCATCATAGGTCAAGAAACCACCCTGAGATTGAACAAAATCTGCCATTGTTTTAGCTATCTTGCCCTCATAAAAACCTGCTCTGCCTTTTTCTGCAATTGTTCTTAGAGTATTTGCCAGTTGAGGATTTTTAAAAATCTCTCCTTTTTGTGGCATTTTTCCATTTTTCACCCATATCTCGTTAAAGTTAGGGTAATGTTCAAAGCGTTTCTGTGATCGATCTAGGTAGTAGGCAATCGTTTCTGTAACTGGGAAACCTTTTTCTGCATATTTAATTGTTGGCTCAAATAAAGATGCAAATTTAAGCTTGCCAAATTTTTCATGCAGTTTTACCCAGCCATCAACAGCACCAGGGACTGTTACCGGTAATGGACCATATGATGGTATTTTTTTGAGACCTTGTTGTTCAAAATATTCTATCGATAGATTTTTTGGAGCAGGCCCACTGGCATTAAGACCATGTAGTTTTTTTGTTTTAGCATCCCAAACAATTGCAAACAAGTCTCCACCAATGCCATTGCCTGTTGGCTCCATGAGTCCTAAGGCGATATTTGCAGCTATCGCCGCATCAACAGCTGTTCCACCTTGCTTGAGAATGTCTAAACCTATCTGAGTGGCAAGTGGATGACTGGTTGCTACCATGCCATTTTCACCAATGACTTCTGATCGACTGGCAAATTTCTCACCAGTGATTCTATCGTATCCATATCCTGAGGTAGTCATAGTTAGTAAAAGTATAAATCCAAGTGCTCTATTCATCATATTTAATGAGTCTATTATATTTCTTATTGGCACGCCCGGAGAGATTCGAACTCCCGACCCCTTGGTTCGAAGCCAAGTACTCTATCCAGCTGAGCTACGGGCGCATTTATATATTGATTATAGTTGAAATTTTAAAAACATATTCCTGAATTTCCTATTACCTCAAGAATACATTTGAAATAATTCTATGAGCCTTGAACATTTAAGAGAAGGTAAACATAATGGGTTCGATACATACATTTGGGGAAACAATATGTATAAAAATTTAGGTTTATTATTCATCCTTATAGCTGTCTTTAGTTGCTCAGAACCTGTGGAAGAAATTGAGTCTGATAGTTTTCTAAATATAGCAGGTGCGCGAGTTGGTCTTGCTAGCCAGCAACCCATAGATTGGGACTCCCAAGCCATAGACCCCTATATGAATATGAATCCCAAGCTCAGTTCATCCAGAGTACCTTTATTCGGTGACCTGCATGTACATACCACTTATTCATTCGATGCTTATATTTTTGGTACTTTGGCAACACCTGATGATGCTTACGAATTTGCTAAGGGCAAATCTATTAAGCATCCTGCAGGTTTTGATGTCAGTTTGGATAGACCTCTAGACTTTTATGGTGTGACAGATCATGGAACGTTTTTAGGGCATGTTGAAGAGGCAGCAACACCAGGAACACCTTATTATGAAGCACCATCTAGCGCCCCAGTGAATGACATTAATAGCCCGGAAAATTTAAATATCTCAACTATCCCAAGAAGAACAGAGGCCTTTGGAGGTTTTTTAGCTAACACAGTTGCTGCTTTTAGAGATAGAAAGCTAGATATTAGATACGCAGATAGCGTCAGTCGAAGAGCATGGGCTGATACAGTTGCTGCTGCACAAAGGCACAATGACCCAGGTAATTTCACAACTTTCATTGCTTACGAATACACAGCTTCCACAGCAGATATGGGCAACCTTCATAGAAACGTAGTTTTTAGGGGAAATGGTAATCGTATCCCATCAGTCCCTTACAGCAGAGCCAATTCAAATGATCCAGAGGGTTTGTGGCAATGGATGGATAGATTGCGAGAGGATGGAATAGAGAGCTTAGCTATTCCACATAATTCTAATGGTTCAGATGGCTTTATGTTTGCATTAAAAGACTCATTTGGTAAGCCATTAACCAAAGAATATGCTGAACTACGCATGCGTAACGAACCCATAGTTGAGATCACACAAGTCAAAGGTACTTCAGACACACATCCAGCTCTTTCTACCAATGATGAATGGGCTGACTTTGAAATCATGCCATTTAAAGTCGCAACTCAAAGTTTTTCAGAACCGAAGGGGAGTTATGTTCGAGATGCTTTGCTTGAAGGTATTAAGATGGAGCAAGCAAAAGGTTTCAACCCATATAAATTTGGGTTAATTGGCTCAAGTGATACTCATACTGCAGCCTCTTCGCAGGAAGAGGATAATTTCTTTTCTAAAATAGGTTTGCTTGATTCTAGTGCTGTCTTGCGAGGTTCTATTCCTGTAACCGATCCAGCCATGCTTGCCTCGGGTCAGTCTTTTGAAGAGGTTGATGGCAATCAATACATGAATTCATCTGCTATTACATGGGGTGCAGCTGGTCTTGCTGGCGTATGGGCTGAGGAAAATACCAGAAATAGTATTTATGATGCTTTTCGACGCAAAGAATCATTTGCCACCTCTGGACCCAGAATGACAGTGAGATTTTTTGCTGGCTATGATTTAGACAAAGATAAGATCAACGACAATGATTTAATTGAATACTTATATACCAACGCTGAAACCATGGGAGCGGATCTAGATGGGATTGGGCAACAAACACCTAGTTTTTTTGTATGGGCTGTTAGAGATGCTTACACGGCGCCTTTGCAGAGAGTACAAATTATCAAAGGGTATGTAGATAATAATGGTAATCCACAAGAGCAGGTGTTTGATGTTGCATGTTCTGATGGAGGAGTACCAGACCCAGAAACTTATCGATGTCCAGATAATAATGCAAAAGTTGATATTTCTAATTGCGCATTTTCTCAAGATGTTGGAGCAGCTGAACTAAAAACATTTTGGACTGATCCTACTTTTGAAGTTCAGCAAAGAGCTTTTTATTATGTAAGAGCACTGGAGAATCCTACTTGTAGATGGAGCACTTGGGATGCCGTTAGAAACAATGTTGAACCAAGATCTGACATGCCTAAAACAATTCAAGAGCGTGTTTGGTCATCACCCATTCACTACATACCCTAAAACTTAGATTATATGAAACATTTTTCGGTGTTGATCGTTATTGCTTATTTTTGTTCGACTCTTGCGTATGGGCAAACTTATACAAATACCAATGATCAACAAAATGGTAAGACTTTTGGACAATTGATGACCTGGGTACTTGATGGTGAAAAAGGACCTAAAAGGGTAGCAATTGAAACTTCAAATGAATGGCAGTCATTATCGACTGATCAAATCAATCATGCCATTTGGATTGGCCATGCAACTTATTTAATCAATAATGGTGACATTAACATTCTGACGGATCCTATTTTTTCTAAGCGCGCATCACCCTTTGGGTTTGCAGGGCCCAAAAGAATGATTCCGCCAGTAATGACTCTGAATGATTTGCCTAGAATAGATGTGGTAGTTGTAAGTCACAATCATTATGATCATTTTGATATTTGGTCTTTAAAAAAACTATACAAGCTTAATCCTGAAACTGTTTTCTTGGTGCCTGTCGGAGATGGTAAAAGGCTAACCAGATCCGGTATTAAAAATGTATATGAGATGAAGTGGTGGGACGTATTCAATCATAGTGATACATTATTTCACTTTACACCCGTTCAGCATTGGTCAAAACGAGGTCTCTTTGATCGCAATAAGAGCCTTTGGGGTGGTTGGTTTATGAAAACAAATAACTTAGCTTTATATCATGCAGGCGATACTGGATATTCAAGTGATTTCAAGACAACTTATCAGCGCTTAGGAGCTCCAGATTATTCATTTATACCTATAGGGGCTTATGATCCTAGGTGGTTTATGAAAGATTCACATGTAAATCCAGAGGAAGCAGTTCAAATTGCATTGGATCTGAAGACTTCACATTCCTTTGGTATGCATTGGGGGACTTTTACCTTGACAGATGAGCCTGTACTTGAGCCTCCGGCAAGATTAAGAGTGGCGCTTGAAGATCAAAACTTACCATCTGATTTCTTTATTTCGCCCAAGCCCGGAGAGATTCTCCAACTTAGTAAATAAGCCTTATAATTAATATATGAATCAATTAAATGTATTCGGCGACCCATTGCCAATCTGCTGTGAGGATCCTATCACTGGCTTTACACGTTCAGGATCTTGCGAGACGATGGATCAAGATCATGGAATGCATACAGTCTGTGCTCATATGACCAATGAGTTTCTGGCTTTTTCTAAAGCTCAAGGCAATGATCTCTCAACTCCAATGCCTGAGTATGGTTTTCCCGGTTTAAAAGAGGGCGATGACTGGTGTTTGTGTGCACCTAGATGGGTTGAAGCCTATGAGGCTAACTGCGCTCCAAAGATTTACCTTACCAAGACTCATGAGAAAACTTTAGAGTTAGTCCCTTTAAAAATTCTTATAGAATATGCGCTGGATATTAATTAGTTTATGAGCGTTACATTTAAAACAAAGAATGGAAAGATTGTTCATAATGATTCACTAAAGTATTTAAGAAAATTAAAAGATAATTCTGTTGATCTTATTATTACCAGCCCACCTTTTGCTCTTACAAGAGAAAAAGCATATGGAAATAAAAAAGGTGATGAGTATATGGATTGGTTGAAGGATTTTGGCCAGATTTTTTATAAAAAACTTAAAGATGAGGGCAGTCTTGTTATAGATTTTGGTGGCTCTTGGGTGCCTGGGGTGCCTGCTAGAAATCTACATCAATTTAAAATTCCTATTTTGTTTTGTGAGGATTTAAATTTTTATTTAGCGCAAGAATTTTTTTGGTGGAACACTTCAAAAATGCCATCACCGGCTGCATGGGTAACGCGATCTCGAGAACGCATTACTGATTCGGTAAATTATATTTTCTGGTTCTCAAAATCTACAAATCCGAAAGCAGACAATCGAAAAATTTTAAAGCCTTATTCTGAAAAGATGCTAAACATGATTAAAAATCAAAAATATAATATGAGAAAAAGACCAAGCGGACATAACATTTCAAAGTCATGGGCAAAAGATAATGGAGGCGCAATACCGCAAAATTTTTTTCCATACGGTAATTCAGCTAATGACCCATACTTTCAATATTGTGATGAAAAGAAAATTAAAAAACATCCAGCAAGATTTGGACCATTTATTCCAGAGTTCTTTATTAGATTTTTAACAGATGAAAAAGACTTGGTTGTTGATCCATTTGCAGGAAGTTGTACAACAGGGGCTGTTGCTGATGCATTGAATAGGAAATGGATTTGTATAGACACTGATAAAGACTACCTAAGGGGTGGAGAAGGAAGATTTAAAGATCCCTATAAATTTAAGATAGATCTAAAGAATAAAATGGAATTCAACTTTTAGTTATTTGAAACCTCATCATATTATCTTTCACTGCAAAATAATCTTCCATGGTTAATCTTTTTGCATTTTCTATTTTAAATCTTGTTGCTAACTCCATTATAATGAACAAGAAGTACTCGGTTAAATCAATTTGATCGTTTTGAGTAAGATATGGATGATCTAAATTAATTTTTGCTTTAAATTCTTTCTCTGATTTCTTTTCATACGATACATAGGGCATAGTTTCACTTTGATGCTCACAACTTAATATAATTTTTAAATCACCAATATTATATGTTAGAGCATTTTTAGCACCTACAAGTGACTGTTTGATCATTCTTTCTATATCTTCGGTGGGTGGAATAGGGTTTTCTTGTCTTTCGCCCAAGTCTGAATTTTCAATCGTTTCTTTGAGATTTTTAATAGCTTCTTTTTCATCTGTTTTAGAAATTTTAGATGGAACTCTAATACCGCTAGCTTTTCTAACTAATCCTTCTGAGGTGTTAATACTTGCTAAAATTAAATTTAGAATTTCTCTATCATTTGGATCAATTACACTTTTATCATGTGAGACTTTAGCTCCGTCAAAGATGATTTCACCAACTATCCTTTGAGCGGCCAATGAGCCTTTTCCTGTGGCTCCAAATAAAGCTTTTGGCTTCCAAGCTTCTGGTTGACAGTGAATCATTCTGCCTCTTCTTACAATTGAAATTCCTGCATTATCATATGATGCGCCATATCCATAACCTTCATCGCCAGCTTTTAGACCTACGGCAAGTATGCCAACCCATCCAGAAATAGGCCTATCATCAGGAAGAAAATCTGGGCCAATTGTGAACTTCCAGTCTCTACCAGTTTCTGGATTTTTATGAAGTTTCACCTCATCGTATTCAAGATTTTCACCATCAAAAATAATTTTTATACTCTTATTTAAATGTCTTCTATATATAGAAGAGAGATATTTTTTACACTTTCTAATATTTGCGGCATTAAATTTTCTTCTTACTCCTTCAAACTGAAGAACCGTGTAATGTTTATTATTTTTAACTATTTTCGTATCTTCTTTTAAGTTGTTATTACCTTTAAAAATTTCTTCATTAACAACAGTTATAGAAGTTTCAAACTCCTCATCGAATCTTTTTGTTTTAAGTTCCCAAATATCACACAACCATATAGCAGAAGACTTTAGACCAATATTAAATTCTCCTAAACTATTATCTTGATCTACCCTTTTTTTTGAACTTCCAACATCAAATGCAGTCTTCAAAACATCAGGAGTTATCCCGGTTGAATTATCAGCTACAATTAATTTATCGGTTTTCTTGTCATACTCGATGTGAATTTCAAGTTTCCTCTTTTCTTTTTTAAGAATTTTATCTAGAGTTTTCTTCTCATCTTTATATGCTTGAAATGAGTTATCTACAAGCTCAGCTAGGGCATAATGCAGCTCGTAATTTAATCTTTGATAATTTCTTAGGGACTCTATTCCAACTGATATTTTCATAATTTTTTCTCCAAGCTATATATTCCATAATCTTGAATCAATAGTCTTATACTTTGAAGGTTTTTCTGAGTTAAATCAAGATTATGAAAATCTTCACAGGGCCATAAAAATACTTTACTTTTTTCCCTGCTAATAGTGAAACTATATTTTGAGTCTCCGTAAGCTATTTCAATTGAGTCTTGAGATTTAAATTGTGTTCTTTTTATTGAAATAACTTCAAAGTAAAAAGATCGCCATTTTACCTTTAATATTGTTTTGTCTTGTATCAAAGGACCTTCTATTACATTGTAAGAATATTCTTTCATCGAATTTTTATAGCAAGAAATAGTTATATATCTTACTCTTATTTTAGATAACTCGATTTGCCAAGATAAATCATAATTATCAGATACAACCAAATATTCTGGATCAACAGATTCAATCATTTGATGAAATTTTTTCTTATCTTTTTCTTTAAAATTCCTATTTCTCTTGCATAAATCTTGGAATAAGTAACTTTCACTTAGCGCATAATCTGCATTTGTCATTTTATGCATCTGTATTAAGACATCTCCATGCAAATCATGATTTGAGGTTTCAACTTCAATAATGCAAAAATATGAATAGTCTTCAGCAATTGCCAGTAAATCTGGCTTAGTGTCACCTACGTTTGAAGTTAATAAAGCCTCACAAAGATAAACATTTATCTTTCGATTCTCTTTCGACAAAATTCTTTCAAGTTCTTTCCTACATACTTGTTGGAATCCAATTTCATTTGCGTGAAAAAACTTCTTTTCACTTTTAAAAATATCAGATTTAGTATAAAAACTATCTTTCATTTATTTTAATTTTTGTCCAAGTTATCTTAACATTCGTTTGATTTTTAAGATTTTCTGCCTCAGTCTTAAGTCTAAGATATTCATCATCAGATGAATATATGGTTGCGATTAGAGCATTATCTTTTGATTTAGATTTCCTTAACGCTCTGCCCATACGCTGAATTCTCTGTCTAATAGTAGTTGAGCCTGAAAGGATGAGAGCGCCATCAATATCAGGTAAATCAAAACCCTCATCTAGACATTTGCATGAAACTACAACATCTAAAATGCCATCTTTAAATTGGCGCAAAACACTATGCCTTATTCTTGTTCCAAGATCTGAATTATAAACCTCAGACCTAAAACCTTGTTTGTTTAAATGGTAATTTAGATCGTTTGCTTGTTTCTTTGTTTCTGAGAATATTAACCATTTTTCTCTTGAAAAATTTTTTAATATATTAATTGCAAGAGGAATCCTATTTATTGACTCATTTACAATTCTTGCTCTTTTAAAAAATAAAATTTTTAATTGCTGGTCTGACTTATCAAACCCACCTAATGTACCTATTCTTTTAGATATTTTTTTAGTTAGATCATCATAATCTTCACTTTCATCTTCAATCATTGGGGCAAATGCGTTGATTAGACAAAAATCAGTAATCACTCCATCTTTGGAAGCATCTACATAGTTATAGTCAAAAATAATTTTTCCTAGAATCGGAGAGATAATATCAGAAAAATAATCATCAAACTCTCTTTCAGGTGTTGCTGATAGACCCATTGTTGCAAACCATTTTTTATTAAGCATATTACCTTTTATAGGCGTGCCTAATTTATGACACTCGTCAACAATGAGCAAAGTATCCTCCTGTTTGAAGTCTTTAATAATATTTTTTAATGAGCCTAAAGTAGTAATATTAATCTTATCTATCTTTTTTAACCTAAAGCCTCCGCCATTAACTGAAGAAGAGAAATTTAGATTTTCTGTTGATTCAATGCTCCATTGGTCTAATAAAGGTATTGAGGGAACGACGATTAAAACGTTTTTATTTGGAAATTCTTTTAAGAATATTTCAATGCAATGTAGAGCAAAAAAAGTTTTACCGCCCCCAGTAACTACTTTTAAAATACCAGATTTATTTTTCCACCAAATTGGAAAGGCTTCTTGCTGCCATTTACGAAGATTCATGATTTATTTTAAGACACATATATATTACATTAACTTAATGGCTGAATATAAAACAATTGCTAGTATGGTTTTTACTGATAAAGGTCCAGCCATAAAAGACATATTTGCAACATTGTTTCTTGACATCTATACAAAAATTCAAAATAGAGCACTACTAATAAGTGATGAGGCTGCTATCGAAGAGCTGAAGGGTTATCCAGAGCAATTAGATCTTAATTCTACACTTTTAAGATTTAACTATAATCATTTTGGTATGGATTCCATCGGTAGGTTAAAAAATAACTTTAATTTTCGATTCTCTCTTGGGAATATTTCGGAATTATTAGCTTCCGCTAAGTTAAAAAATAATCCACAGATTAAAAAATCACTTCTTCAGGCATTTGAAAAAAAACCGTATTCAATCACTCAATACTCAACATATGGAGCCATTGCTGAAGAAATTGTTAGATGGAGGAATTATTGGGCCCATAATGATGGGTTTAAGAATGCATCTGAGGCTTTAGTTCTCCAATCAAATATTGCACTTATCTTAAAAATTTATCCAGATCACCTGCAGGCAAAAATTAATGGTTTTGATGATTATGCAGAATTTATTAATACAAAATTTCTTGAATCTATTTTAGAAATTTTAGCCATTGGATCAAGTCACAATATTGATGATGAGATTAAAAAATATTTACAGGCAGAAAATGCTCAAACCCTATCAAGCGATGCAAATACAATTCCTGAAGATGTTGATCTTCAGTTATCTGGAATTTCTTACGATACCCTGGAGATTATTGAAAAGGTTGATCAATTAAATTCTAATTTTAACCAAATTGAAGATAGGATAGATGCCTTAAGTGTTCAAATTTCAACTATAAGCAGCCACCCTCAATTTCTTCAAAAAAAGGACCCTGAACTTAAAGATGAATCGATAATTAATTCAAAATCAAATATTAAAGATCGTGATGCCGAAGATCCCAATATAAATGATGAAATTGAAAATGGTGATGAAGAGATCATCTATCTTACAAATGCTGAGGTTCTTGATAATTTAATGGAGTTGAGGCAAAAGATTAAATCTGAGATGAAAAAAAAGTACTCAGATTTTCAGAATTGGCATAACATCTTGATGCAACCTTTATCTAAGCAGTTAGTATATTTTGAGATTAATACATCAAAAGATTTTAAAAATGATGAGATTTTTCAGCATTATTATCTCTCTTCTCAAATTCCAGCTCATCTAGAACAACCTAATCTAGATGAAAAAAAAGAAATAGCAAAAAAATATATGGATGAGCAACTGGAAATATACTGGGAATCCATCAAAGAGCTGTTAGATAAAAGAGCTCCGCTAAACTAAAATGGCTAGACATAGAGGCACCTATAAGTCTGATCATCCAGAACCTTATGAGGTAAGCAGGTCGCAAATTCAATCCTTTCTTAATTGTCCAGCTTGTTTTTGGATGAATCGAGTTAAGGGTATCAAATTTCCAGGCATGCCAGGTTTTTTACTCAATACAGCTACAGATACGCTGTTGAAAAAAGACTTTGATGTGTATCGAGAGTTACAACAACCCCATCCTTTTATGGAACGCCATGGATTGGGTCACTTGGTCCCGTTTAAACATGATGATTTTGAGCAATGGACAAAATCACTACAATTGGGGCTAAGAGCAAACTTCGAGCCTGCTGACTTTATTATTGGCGGTGGTTTGGATGATGTTTGGCATAACAGAGAAAGCGGTGAAATTCATATTGTTGATTATAAAAGCACCGCGGGCAGAAGGAATGAAGAGGGCACAGCACTCAATCCAATCTCATTGGTAGGTGCTTATAAAGAAGCATATAAAAATCAAATGGACATGTATCAATGGATACTTAAACAACAAGGTTTTAATGTCAGCAATATCGGATATTTTGTATATGTTAATGGGGATCAGCACTTTCAAGATGGCATGTTAGAACAAGATACAGATACCGCAAAAATGATGTTTGATGTGCAGCTAATAGAATATGAAGGCAATTCAGATTGGGTGGAGCAAACCATTCTAGAAGTAAAGGCCTGTTTAGATAGCCCTGAATGTCCAGATCATGCAGAAACTGGATTTGGTCCCAAAGGCGACAAGCAATGTGAGTATGCTCAGCTTTTTGAGCAAATGCAGGAATATAATTTATAAAATAGAGTGGTCGAAGGATGATTGTCTCTAGCTCATTAGTAGACCTAATTAAATCAAATGCTAATGCTCAAAATAGAGATTTTTAAATCTGCAACGAACTAACCATTTATCTGTTACAAAATATATTAAGTTTATTTGCAATTTAACTCTTCCCTTAGTGTCTAAAAAATAGGTAGTATTAATCATGGACATGGAAGCAACCAATTCACTCAATATATTTACGCCAACACAGACTCGTGTTGCTGAAGTTGTAACTCCACCCAAACTCAATCCTCCCTCACTCAAAGAAGCTTTACACATTGTTAGTCCAAAACTTCTGCCTTTTGCTTTGAGTCTTAGCGGCAACATGGCTGATGCTGAAGATCTATGTCAGGCAACTATACTTAAACTTATTGAAAACAAAGATAAATTTTTATCTGCTGAATATCCTCTTGCTTATTCTAAGACGATATTACGCAATGGCTTTATTGATAAATGCAGAAAAGATTCTAAGGTTGATTCCTTTGATGAATTAAATCTTGAGCCATTTATAGATGAGAACAAATTGAAGTCATTTGAGCATCAAGAGCTTATGAATTGCCTCAAGCAACAACATGAAACTGATAGAACTATTCTAGCAATGAAAGGGGCAGGGCATGATTATGATGTGATTCAAAAGTTCATCGGCAATATCTCTAAGGGCAACCTTAGAACCAAAGCTAAAAGAGCTAGAACTTTATTGGCAGATTGTTTGGGGAGGAAGCAGCAATGAATCAACGCCTCAAACTTCAATTAGCAGGATACATGGATGATGGCATGGACTACTCCAACTCTGCTGAAGTTAGAAGCATTGTTGATGCATCGGATGTGGCTAGAGAGTTTTATGAAAGATTGCTCTTTGCTAATAAACGTCTTGAAAGTTTCTTTCAATCCAAAGAGATGCACAAAGCCAACAAGAAGCTACACAACTTTATTGACGACACCCTAGAGCCTAAAGATACTTTCTGGACTCGTTGGGTCCCTGCATCAGGCTTTATGATGGCTGCTGTTGCAATGCTCATTACCTTCGGCCCCTTTATGACTCCAGTCACTGAAACTCCTGCGTTGTCTAACATCCAAGTAAATATCCCCGCATCTATTCCACAGCCACAAACCATTAAGAGCTATGAAGTAAACACTGTTTGGTCACTGGCTTCATCCATGACCGATGAAATGGATGCAACAATTTATCAGGTGATGTACGGAGTCTTTGCTGTTAACACCAATGCCTTTATTGGCGGTGACTTAACCTCTATAAGAGCTGACAAGGACTTTATAAAACCTGATAAAGCTCTAGTCAAAATGATAGACCCAGCCACTGCTCAGCAGATGGTTGAAAGTTATTTAAACTAATTCTGTAACAAACTCCCACTTCCTCCGTTTAAGTATTAAGACCACTTAATACATATCCAAAAGGAGGGATTAATGATTGAGATACTCACAGCATCAATAATAGGACTACTTGCTTTAACAACCTTTATGTTTGTTAGAAAGCTTGGAAAACCTAAACCAGTAGATGAAATTAAACTCCAGAAAATTCATGTCATGCGTTTGGGACCTTTTTCTGGGCAAAGCAATTCGTTTAAAGGTAAGTCGGTTGTATTTATGATGCTGTTGAGTACCTTATCTTATGCTGAGGTCAGTATCAGAACTTTAGATAACTTTCATATAGATGATTTAAGTGAGAATGAACTAACTGTGGCTAAAGAAGCTGAGGACATGGATGACGGAACACAATTGGGCTTCCACATTGAACGACCTCACTGTATCCCCAACTATCCTTATTTAATGACAGAGGTTCCAGAAGCAATGAATCAAGGTGCCATTGTTTATGCGAAGATGATGGTAGATAAGAAGAAACCCAAGAAAGCTAAGCTTGATCTTGAGTTTGTTATGGATTCACCAAGGGGTGAAAGAATTGGCTGGTTTGCACTTAAAGACTTTCCATCTTTTTTTAGCGCTTCAATAGTGGATGTGAAGTTTCAATCTACATCAGGACTAAAGAATCAAACATATGTATTAGAAGGATTAAAAGATTCTACCTATCAAGCTCAACAAATCTGTAACTCAGGTCACATGCTAAGAGCTGCAAATCAGCAGGTTAAAATTTGAAAAAATGGTGGCTACATATTTTTTATGTTGGAATAATCATTGGTCTGCAATTAATAAATTTTCATGCAGTAGGCTTTACAAAACATAAGTCAGATTGGTGCGATGGATTTTATGGAGAATTTAGGAAAGGTCTTTAATCTAATATTCTAGATTGATGCCCATTCACATTTTTAACGTTTTCATTTGCATGTCTCTCGTAAGGTTTTCATCAATGGCTCATCTATAGAACCATCATCTTGAGCCATAAAGTTTTCACACCATATCTCTAATTCATTATCTGGTTCATATACCAAAAAATACATTAAAGAGAAAACTGCAGTTAATCCCGCAACAATTATTAGGATGTTTTTCATTTACCAATATTAAACTGTTTTTTTGTATTTTAGGGGTTTAAATTAATACTGTATATATGTATACTATTTTGCTGACCGAGAGAAATATATTGTTTACAGAACCGCCGACAAACCTTAATAATTACCTAGTTTCAAACGCTTACTTAGAATACTCAGCATTCCTTTTATCTGATATTGAGTACTTTCTACTCTATACAGATATTCCAACCAAAGCTTCAAAATTTTCTCAAGTAGAAAAGAGATTTCAAGATATTCAAGAGTTAATTCTAACAAGCAGAAATCATTATCTCTCAAGCAATACTGCTTTTCACAAACCTTTTAAATTACATTTTGATTATCTAAATTGGTTTTATGATGTCACTTTGAAAGATTTTAATGAAACTCTTAAGACTCCAGATGAGTCAGGCATTTTTGATAAAGAAACCTTAGATGTTATTGAAACCGCATCTAGATTTTTTGATGCATTGCAGGCTTATCTGCCCATGAAACACAATGAATTTTTTCTCTATGAATCAGCCAAGCTTTCTTCTAAAGCATTTACGGATTGCTTCATAGCAGGTGAAACCATTCTTTCAGGCAATACTAAACTTAGCATGGAGCTCACTGAATCAGCATTGGATATGCTTGAAAGAGCCTATCAGTCGGTTGATGAAGAATCATATAGGCGCCAAGAATATGATGCATTAACCATCTCATTAAATCCTCGTAGTCAAGAATATCTTTCCTTCAAGCATTATCAAGATTTACATAAAATTTATATTGCTAGCTGTTATCAAGAGAATGTCCTATTAAAACAATTATTTTATGTTTCTTCTCTTGATGTCGATGAGTCTACTTCAGATGAAACGCTCGATAATATAGGCGAGACCATAGAGTTAATTTGCGAAAAAATGCCTGATTTTGCTGCGACTCGCAATGAATCAGCTCTTTTGATGCTTCGTTCTAACTTAATAACTGCTGGTCAAGAGATGGATGATTTAGAGATGTTATTCCCGCCAAAAGAATTCTCCAGCATCCTTAAATCAAATTCATACAATTATCTAAATAACCTGCCTGTAAAGGTTACTCATTAATGGATATCTATAAGTTTTTAAAAGGCTTAGAGCCAGATGATAAAGGAAGGTTGATCCATCAAATATGGAATTTCTCAGATATTCAAATTGAGCGTACTCATGATTTTATTCAAAGGCTATTTCCATTAAACGAACCGAGTGCTCTGAGCCTCAATAAATTTTACATTAAAGATCCTGCATTAATTGAGCGCATAAGAATTGATCCAACAATTGCAAAAAATTTAATAGCCTCCAAGAATTTTTTTCTTGGTTTTCTGTCGCGCAATGATCAATGGCAGCGTCATCATAATCACAATCAATTACGTATCACCAGAATTATTAAGTCGCTTATACTTCTTATCTCGCGCGATGAAGCAGAATCCTTTTATCAAGACGTTATCTCTTTGATTCATTCAAATGCATCGATATCAACCAAAGCATATGACCACTGGAGCCAAGCTCTAGGCGAAAAGTCAGCATCTCAGGCAAGCTAATTTTTATTAATGAACCCTCATCCATTATTTTCTAAAAACAAACAACAGGGGCAACTTGAGTTATTTAAAAGCTATATGTCTCAAGACCTCATCGATCAATACCCACTTAATGTTAAAGAATATAAAAAAATTCAAAAAAATATCTATCGTTATCATTTGAGTTTACTGGAGATGGATCAACAGCCTGAACTCAATTTGCTAGATGAGAATGGACTAGTTCAGCTTGAGTTTTATCGCATAGAAAAAGAATGGAACCATTTAAAAAAACGAGTAAAGCAAAATTTAGTTTCGCTATACAAAGAAAAGAAATTACTTGATGAGTGGTTTAGAGCTTTTGCTGAGTTGTTAGACCTGAAAAATGAGAAATACAATCCAATGGGGTACTATTAGATTATGGAAAGAAGATATTTTCTCAAAAGTACTGGAATTGTAGCCTCAACTGCGGTGTTGGTTCCCTCTGCAATTTTTGCAGCAGATGCCGCCATGGAATCCATTGTGAAGCATTCTAATGACTTTATAGACTACACAGCAGAAACTGCCAACAAGCTTAATGATTATGCTCTAGGAGGCTTATTGCCATCATTAGTCCCCTTAATGCTGTTCGCTTATACCCAAGAGCTCATGTATGTAATTTTGTTCTTTTTTCTCCTCATCAGCTCTGGAATAATCATTTTTTAAACCTTGAATTTCATTAAAAAAACCTTATATAAATAAGTGTAGCTATAGAAATAACTTTTCGTTTTCGACTTCCCTACATACATCCCACATTCCCAATTCAGGGCATGTATTTTATGGAGAAAATTATGAAAGTATTTGATAGTGAATTTGAAACCCCAGATGGCAAAATTAATCATTCTGTCCATGTTGATTGGGATGATAAAGGCAACCTACATTTTGTGGAGCATGACTTGGGAGAGGGGGTTAAGGGATTTTGGGGAAAAGATGAGTATGAGTATTTCTTCATGATTCATCAAAAGGATGTCGCAAGATTTATTTTGTACGCCTTTTGGAAAGGTTTTTCATTTAAAGAAAGATTGAATGTTGGAGAGTTAAGAGATATGTGTGATGAATTTAAGATTGAATACAGCACTGATAATTGGTTCTGAGAATAATGAAAAAATTTAAAGAAATAAAATGCATTCATAGATCTTTCTACTTTATTTCAAAAGATGATGTTCATTGCGCAGATTGCGGCAATAAAGTGTTGATGTACGTTCCAGAAGATGAAAATGAAGAGGCATATTTTGAGATATTAGAACCTGAGGCAGATGGAACTTTTGCAACACTTCGAAGAGGATATAGAGAACAAATGAAGCTTTCTTTGAATTTAGACAGGACGTTGCATTAATTCAGTACATTTAAACCGCATAATGTTAGGATTAGATTTTTTAAATATAAAAGGAGAATTGATGAAAAATTTATTTGTAATTTGTGCATTAATGTTTGGTCTTATTGGAACTGTAGATGCTGCTCAGTCAAAAGCTGAAGCTGAAGTAGAGACAGCATTTGCTAAGTATTTCCAAGCTAGAAAGGATCAAGACTATAAAACTGTTGTTGCAATGGAAAGCAAGTCAGGAACTTTGAATACCAATTCAGATGGTAGTTTTCATAAGCCAATGAATAAGCAATCAGAAGCAAGCTGGCAAGCATCTGGTCTTGGTGGCAACTTATCTGTTTTTCATCCTCATTTCACTGAACTTTCTGATGATGTGGTCCATGTAAGATTTTATTATGAAGGTGTTCTCCAGGCAGCTGGAATCACTAGAGACTATAGAACTAGAGCATCTATGAACTGGGTTAAAGAAGGTGGAAATTGGGTAGCTAAAACTATGCATTTTTCATCAGCTGAGTTTGGTGATGTAACTGTCACTCAGGCAAGCGACTTCGAGGACTAGTTAGTTTTTAAGGCCTCAGGGATAACTTGAGGCCTATTTATCCAAGGTAGCGCTAGTATATTTAGGATTGAGTAAGTCATTAAGCTAACTGCCACTGCAGCAAAGCTCATTTCTAAATAAACATAGATACCAAGAGCTAAGCACATGATTAGTCTGATGATTTCCGTAGTAAAGCCTTCTTTGCCATCCAGCCAAAGTGAAGTGCAATACATGGTAAATGCCATCATGCTTATGGTAAGCCAAAGCTGCCCATAATTTAATTTCCCGCTTTCCAATAACACCAACCCCACAACGCTTAACATAAAAAATTGCAAGAATGCATAGAGCTTTATCTTAGTTGGAACTTCAGGATTATATTTTTTAAATGTCATGGGATTAAAATCATCTTTTTCTGCTGGGATAGACAATGAGGTAGGCTGCCAACCTGTTCTAGCTAAGAGCACAAAGAATTTTTCTTTCCAGCTTTGTGCATGCCAAATATCTTTAAGCATTTTTACGTAGATGTGAAGATTTGCCCAAATGGGATTAAAAGTATTAATTCTCCCTCTAATGCCGTATATAGGAGCTTCGTTATCATCTTCCTCTTTATATGTACCAAACATTCGGTCCCAGATAATAAAGACTCCTCCATAGTTTTTATCAATATAGTTTTCATTTTGTGCATGATGCACTCTGTGATTTGATGCTGTAACAAAGAATTTCTCATACCAGCCAAGCTTTGGAATATGCTCACTGTGCACCCAGAATTGATAGATGAGATTGACTGAAGCAACACTGACAAAAACATAAGAGGGCACCCCAATTAAAAATACTGGAATAAAAAATACCCAAGTTACAAATGCGCCTGTTCCGGTTTGCCTCAATGCAGTGCTAAGGTTGTAATCTTCACTTTGATGGTGAGCAACATGAGATGCCCAAAATAACTGTCTTTCATGACTCATTCGATGAAACCAGTAATAAAAGAAATCATAAACAATAAAGGCAAATATCCACACTAAGGGTGAACTTGCATCCATTCGCCATAGGTCGTTATGTGTTTCAATAAAATAAAAGATGTACCCACCAAAGCTAATAATAATTAGTTTATTTGCAGATCGAAGTGAACCCATAAATAGGCTGCTAATTGCATCATTTAGTCGATAGGTATTATTTTTTTTAATAATACCGTAAGCAAGTTCAATCAAGATAGCGAGTAAAAAGAATGGCACTGCATAAGGTACGTAATCCATTGCTAAATTATAGAACTAGGTTGTTTAAAAGTAATCTCTTAAGTCTTAGGGTGATTTTTGTGCATAGCTGTAAATCTAGAGAAAGCTACGCGTTTACCGTTATTGTTAGTGATATCAATATTCCATACTGAAGTTGATCTTCCTATATGTGCTGGGGTAGCCTTAGCGTAAACATAGCCATCGGTTGGAGAAGAAATGTGATTCGCATTAATCTCAATTCCAACAGGGTATTTTTTGGTGTTATCCATTGATAGTGCTGCAGCCATACTGCCAATACTTTCAGCTAGCACACAGGAGGCTCCTCCATGAAGAATTCCATATGGTTGCTTCGTTTTTTCAACCACCGGCATTCTTCCAATAATATAATCATCGCCAATTTCTACAACTTCTATACCAAGATGTTTATCCATATTAATAGATGAATTTTTGAAATCATCAATTGAAAGAGGTTGGAACCATATAGATTTAGCCATATAGATATTTTATATAGTAATTAGAATAAAAGAGTAGAATTAAAATTTTACAGGCATTTCTTGAATAGCATGCACAAAGTTATTTGGTGCAACTTTCCAATTTCCACTCATATGAATATTTGGAAAACGGGTCAGAATTTGTTTGTATGATTCTTCTAGTTGCATCAAAGCAACAGGTTTTCCAATGCAGGTATGCCTGCCAATACCAAATGCTAAATGTTTGTCAGCATTGGCTCTTTCAATATCAAATTGATCAGGGTTAGAAAAAATTTCTGGATCTCTGTTTGCAGCTCCGTACCACATAACAATTTTTTCACCAGGGCCCATGAGCTGACCTCCAACCTCTGTTTCACAAGTTGTAGTTCTGCGCATGTGCATGACCGGAGAAATCATTCGAATGCATTCTTGCAGGAAATTAGGCATTAAATCAGGATTATCTATGAGTTTTTGTTTTTGATCAGGATTTTCAGTTAGGAGTTTAATGGCGCCACTTAGGGTATTTCGCGTAGTGTCATTACCAGCAAAAATGATCAACAACCAAGAGCCATCTAGAAACTCAGGGCTTAATTGATGTCCCTCTAACTCAGCATTGGCAATTGCAGACAGCAAATCATCGGCAGGATTTTTTCTTTTAGCATTTAAAATATCTCTTCCATATTCAAACATCTCATCTACCATGGCATTAAACATATCTATCATTTCAGTGTTCACTGGTTCATTTGTTTGCTCAGCATCAAATTCTTTTTTGAGCTGTTCAACTTGAATGTATTGAGCCAATTCAAGAAATTCCATCCACGTGACTAATTTTTGTCTGTCTGCCTCAGGTATTCCTAGGATTTCAGATAAGGTAAAGATTGGCAGTTGTTGTGAAAAAGCAGTTACAAAATTACAGTCTTCATTGGTATTAATAGCATCCAGCAAATCTGTTACTTTGGCTTTTACTTTAACTCTTAAATTAGAAACGTAATCGGGTTTAAAGAAGGGCATATGTTCACGTCTTAGATTAATATGCATATCTCCATCAAGATTTAGCATATGATCAACCGCTGATCGCCACAACTTAGGATGTCTTCTTTCTTCGCTGCCCAGAGTAATCATGGTTCCAGTGCCTGCTTGAGATGAAAATATCTTGGGGTTAGATGAAACCTGTAAAATATCTTCGTGGCGAGTCAGAGACCAAAAACCAGGTTCTGGATCATTTAAGAAAGGCGGATGCAAGAAAACAGGCGCCTCTTCTCGCATTTTTTTAAAGTGATCAAAAGGCTGTCCTTGTGTAAAAACATCTAGATC
>JACLAC010007913.1_pt1 | contig 28461 bp, 22 predicted proteins | sample 8027881 | NCBI WGS metagenome assembly JACLAC01 (sample SAMN15725517, study PRJNA655200) | protist metagenome | isolation source: fluorescence activated cell sorting (FACS) single amplified genomes of... | place: Spain: Blaines Bay Microbial Observatory, Mediterranean Sea | collected 2016-01-19 | reverse complement strand
TCAGTCTTGATGGCATAGACCTTTTTGTTGCCCGAACCGATATAGAGTGTTCCGTCGGGCCCGATTGCGGGAGAGGACGTCACCGGGCTTCCTGTGTTGAAGGTCCACAGATTCTTGCCGGTTTCGCTGTTCACCGCATGCACGTTTCCGCCTGAAAGAGAAGCAGAGCCGAAGTAGACAGTCCCGTCAGCGCCGATAGCCGGGGAAGAACTCACCTGGTAGGTGTATTGTCCCGTCGAAAACTCCCATTTCTTTGATCCGGTTTGTCCGTCCAGCGCGCGAACACACCAGTGCGACGACCCGACATAGACAGTTCCGTCGGGTCCAATCGCGGGTGACGACTTGATTTCACCAGCCCTCGTGAATTCCCACTTTTTCCGCCCGGTCTGACCATCCAGAGCGTAAACATCGGTCGTGGCCCCTGCGTAGACAGTGCCGTCGATTCCGATAGCAGGGGAGCACTCCACGCTGTCTCCACGGCCAAACAGTCCGGTTCGGAATACCCATTTTTGGCTTCCCGTTTCTCCATCCAACGCGAAGATCTTCCCGGATATCGCTCCGCCGTACACGGTCCCGTCCGCTCCGATGGCCGGAGACGAGTTCACACCCCGGTACTCAATGGTTTTTTCTTCGGAGATTTTCAGCTCCATTTTTCCTGTTTCGTAGTCCCACTGAAAAGCTCCCGTCTGACTGTCCAGAGCGTAGAGCTTTCCGTCTTCTGAGCCGATGTACAAGCTGCCATTTGCGCCCAGAGCCGGCGAGGAAAGCACTTTCCCTTTTGTCTCAAAAGACCATTTACTGGCGCCGGTGGCCCCATCCAGCGCGTAGACAAGTTTGTCACTGGAACCAATGTAAACGGTGCCATCAGCCCCAATTGCAGGTGAGGATTCCACTCGACCCCCGGTCTTGAATTCCCATTTGCGTTTTCCGGTGGCTCCATCCAGTGCGTACACCTTTTTATCAACGGACCCGATGTAGACGGTCCCGTCTGCTCCGATGGCGGGAGACGATAAAACGGGGCCACCGGTGAGAAATTCCCACAGCACGGTCACGCTTTTTCCGCCTCTCGGATTGCCTTCGTTCCCACCACCCTCCATTTCGGACGCTTTTGGGGCGTATTTCGGGTCCGCGTCTGTGTTTGAGCTGCAGCCGGGCAGCAATCCGAGGGTAACGACAATCAGAAAACTCGGCAAATGATTCATCAGGTGAATTCCAGCTGAGGGGGTTCTGAGGCGACAACAACTGCCGGTTCATCATTAGAGTATCAAGTCCCTCTTGGAAGATGTTCTTTGATCCGAGTGTCAATGAGCGAAAAAGTCAGATGCAGCCAATCAGCGCCCCGAAACAGTTGGGCAGCGACGTGCCCCTTGTTAGAGGGAAATTCGGTTGCCGCACGGAGATCCGCCGCCTTCGCGAGGATCCGCCGCCTTCGCGAGTTGGGTATCGATTTGAAAACGCTCGCCAATGCGCATGGGAGGGTATTCCTCTCTCGATCCAGCACCGAAAGGGATTTGCGATCCGTGGCCCGCCTGTCGACACTGCGGTAGATTCGGTCCAGAATATTGTGCAGGTCGCCCGGATAAATCGACTCAGGAGCCAAGAGTGACACTTCGCAGCCTTGTACTGTTAACACTCCTCACGACTCTGGTCGCACCGCTTCCAGCAGAGAATACCCCCGGTCCGATAGAGATCGGGACCCGACGCGAATTGTTTGTCGATGATCTGCTGATTGGCAGCCTCGATGGCACGCAGTTGAAAATGCACAAGCCGTATCGACTTCGACGGGTTCCTCCACGTCCGTTTGGACATTACGCCACCGTGTTGAAAGACGGCGAAAAACTCCGTTTGTACTATCGCGGTGATAAGGAACCTGGCGCCCATTGGCGAAACGGTTGGGGTAAGTATCACGAAGGGGAAGTCACGCTTTACGCGGAAAGCACCGACGGCGGTATCCATTGGATCTTGCCGAATCTTGGCTTACACAAGGTTCCGCAGATGCCGAAGGGAAACGTCGTCGTAGACATGAGTGATGACACGTTCCTGGTAACGCACAATTTCACGCCGTTTATCGACACGCGGCGCGACGTGGCGGACCATGAGCGTTTCAAGGCGTTGGGCGGCGGCCGATATCCGCCGCAAGATTGGGGTGGCTGGAAAACGGACGACGAACGCAGGCAATTGCGAGACAAGTATGGTCCCGGCGGTCTCAAAGCGTTCGCCTCGAAGGACGGATTGAATTGGCGACTCCTGCAGAAAGAACCTGTCATTGCAGAAGACCTCGGCAGCTTTGATTCTCAAAATGGAGCCTTTTGGTCGGAAGCCGAACAGCAATACGTCTGTTACTTTCGTTGGTTTGACAAAGGTCGTCGAGCGATTCGTCGATCGACCAGCAAAGACTTTCTCAACTGGACTGAGCCGGTCAATATGCAGGCCAACGAGCCGGGCGAGCATCTGTACACAAGTTGCACGCATCCCTACTTCCGCGCTCCTCATATTTATGTCGCATTGCCAACTCGGTTTCAGGCACGCGAGGGCGCGATCACCGACATTGCATTGATGGCAACACGCCCCGGCAGCGACCGGTATCATCGGCACTTCAAAGAAGCCTTCATTCGGCCAGGTCTGGGGCCACGCGGCTGGGGCAACCGTGCCAACTACATCACCCTGAATGTTGTCCAGACCAGCCCGACCGAAATGAGCATGTTCATGTACGGGGGCGCTCAGTACGTGCTGCGGTTGGACGGGTTCATTTCGATCAACGCCGGTTTTGATCAAGCTGAGTTTGTCACGAAACCGTTGACGTTCTCTGGCACCCAGCTCGAGATCAACTACTCGACTGCGGGTGCAGGGCAGATCCGGGTTGAGCTGCAGGACGCTGATGGCCAACCGATTCCAGGCTATGCATTGGACGCATGTGATCCGATCAAAGGCGATGCCATTTCGGGGAGGGTGACCTGGAAGGACAATTCCGATCTGGCCGATCTCGCTGGAAAAACAGTACGCATCCGATTCGCCATGAGCGAGGCGGACGTGTATTCGTTGAGATTTCCACACGCAACGAAGTGAGGCAATTGGGACTTGGGCTGTTTCGGGTCGGGCTGTTTCGCGACACGGCCGTTTGCAGTAGTTTGGTAGACGCTTTCAGAGTGCATGCCGCGGCCACCAAGGCGGCCGGATTCAATTGATCGGATCGCAACTCGCAGCGTGCCGTCGTATGGTCTGATGACACATCAGAAATCTGTCTCGCTTCTTACCTACTGAGGAAATACGATCATGAAACTGATGTCAAACTGTTGCCATGCCCTTGTCGTTAGTCTGATAGCAGCGTTCGCAGTTCCGGTGCATGCGGAATTGCCGCCTGGTTCGTACGAAACATTGAAGAAGGAGGCGAAAGAGGTGCTGCATGTTGACATCGTGAAGGTCACGCGGGTTGGTGACGTCAAGAAAGACGACCCGCAAGTGACTTACCGCTGTGAGGCACGCGTGACAAAAGTCGATCGCTCAGCCAGCGGTTATCAAGCAGGGAAGATGATTCAATTTGACACCTGGTATGTTGATCCCAACGCAAAACAGGGTTTTGCCGGGCCCGCGATTCCCCCCATGATGCACGTCGGTTGGCGCGGTCGCGTGTTTTTGAATCCACCAGAACCAGATCCGGATGACAAGGCTGCCGCGGAGGTCTTGCGTTTAGCTGCGTACGGACGCAGTTTTGAACCCGAACGCAAATCGGTCCGTCAACCGCGGCAGAAACAGCGTCCCCGGTTCCGGTTCTTCCGCCAACGTTAATAAGCGACACGTCAAATCTGGCTTGCTGCGATTGTCGTCTCCCGTTGATGACGACACCGGCATCGATTTGAATTCCGGTGCAGGATTCGGGGGTTGGCAGAGCGTTTCGAGAAACAGGGCATCACGGCAGAACAACTGCTAGAATGCGGGAAACCCAGCCAGAGAACCCCAACCGGGGAAACGCAGCATCCTGCGATGACTTGAACGCCTCAACACACGCAATACCCACCAGCAAAAAAGACAGAATCGATGAATCACAAGTTGCCAAAGCAATTGATCCGAATGACCGTGGCGGCTTTTGCAGTGCTGACTGTCCATGCAACGCTTGCGGAAGAACCGCTGAAGGTCTTCATCCTCGCGGGCCAGTCGAATATGGTCGGCCATGCCAGAGCTCACACCATTGCGACGTTGTACGCATCCGATACGGCCAGAGACCAGGCACTTCTCAAGCTGGTGATGGAACAAGGCAGCGGTATTTCCGAATCAACGCTGGAAGAACAACTGGCACGAGGCAAAAGACTCGATGAACTGACCGGAGGCATCTCAAACGACAAGGTCAAGGCACTGAGCGAAGGGCCAGAAAAGCAGGCTCTGGAGGCGAAGGTCAAGAAGCTCAAAGATGAACATGAGGCGTACAAGAAAAGAATCGGTTCGTCTTGCGTCGTGTCCGACAGGGTCTACATCAGTTCAATCGCCGATGGAAACAGGAAGTCGGGCAAGCTCGGGATAGGTTACGGGGGTTCAAATGAGAAGATTGGTCCCGAGTATGGTTTCGGGCTCTCCATGGCAGAGAAGATCGACGGTCCCATCCTGCTCATCAAAACGTCGTGGGGTGGCAAATCACTGAACTACAATTTCCGACCGCCCTCACTGCCTGACTTTAAGACCACCCCTGAATATGCGGAAGCAAAGGCCAAGGCAAATGAGAATCTGAAGCGATATGAGGCCGCAGTCAAGTCGTTCCCGGCGGACCAAGAGAAGTACAAAGCTGACCTGGCTGCCTATAAGGAGCAGATGAAAACCGCCGACGAGAAGACACGCAAGAAGCTACGCGAACCCCGAGAGCCACGCGCACCGCGCAAACCCAATCCGTTCAATATGGACGAGGCCGGTCTTAACTACCGCATGATGAATGAAGCAATTCAGGACGTACTCGCAAATCTAAAGGACAACCATCCCGAGTACGATGCTGAGGCGGGATACGAAATTGCTGGATTTTTGTGGTTCCAGGGATACAACGATCAGTTTTCACCTGAATTCCGCAGCAACTACAAAAACAACATGATGACGTTCATCAAGGACATTCGCAAAGAATACAAAACGCCGAACATGCCGTTCGTGATTGGTGTTCTTGGCACCGGCATGACCGCCGAAAAGGTCGGTGAGAATCAAGTGTCACTGGGGCAACGCGAAGCCGCCAAAACCATGGGAGCTGAAAATGGCGTCGCGTCTGTGGAAAGCTACAAAGACTATTCGCTCTATTCCAACGAGGTCTTTCAGAAAGGCTGGCCGCAACATTACCACGAGTGGGATACCGTTGGCAGCGACCGACCCTATCACTATTTGGGAAGCGGAGCATTCTTTGTGAGACTGGGTAACTCGTTTGCGAATTCAATGCTCGAGCTGATGGGCAACTAAAAGAATTTGGTCCTTAAAGCTCGCTCGGGGTAGCGCACCTGTCCTGCCTTGTAGATGGGAAGCTGGTTTACGGTCATCAAAGTCCGTTGCGAGCTCCGTGGCCAGGCGACGTGCAGACAGCGTCACTAGCGGTTGCAATAATCATGATTTCAGGCGAATAATTCCGGCAACACTTGCTTCCGCAACGGAGAATCCCGCCTAGACTGACAGCATGACGTCCTTCAACGAAACATCCCTGACGCTGCTCGAGCAGGTTCGAGCCAACCACGCGGAAGCATGGGATCGACTGGTTGATCTCTATGCACCTCTGGTTCGCTACTGGGGCCGTCGCAGTCAGCTTGGTGATGAAGATGTCGCAGAGGTCTTTCAGGAGACGTTTCGGGCAGTCGCAACTCACATCCAGAGTTTCCGACGTGACCGAAAAGACGATTCCTTTCGTGGTTGGCTGCGGACCATCACCACGAATAAGATCCGGGATCATTTTCGGCGATTGGACGGGCAGGCGATTGCAGAGGGTGGGTCGGTGGGCCAGATGAAGCTCGCCGCCATCTCGGATCCGCTGAGCGACGAAGATGAGAATAGCGAACAGGACATCATGAGGGCGTCCGTTCACCGTATGTTGGAAATGGTTCGATGCGACTTTGAACCTCGCACATGGGAAGCGTTCTGGAAATGTCAGGTCGAAGGACGGGGAACCGACGAAATTGGTATGCAATTGGGTATGACTCCAGCCGCGGTTCGAAAAGCAAAGTACCGGGTTTTGAGGCGATTGCGGGAAGAACTCGATGGGCTGATCGACTAGTTTCCTGCCGGGTCGGTGAGGCAATCGATGGAACAACCCACAACATCCAATCATTTTCGCGGGATGCGTTGCCGTTCCTGTAAAGGGACGGCAGGTTTGCCTCAGATGCTGGACGCTCGCCCACTGCTGAGCCCGTGAAACTGGACTGAATGGGACGATACCGCCCTCACAAGTGATCCTCATGACTCCACCCAACCCCACGACGTTTGCCCTGCCTGAGGCGAGATGATGCAACCCACCGAATCAGAACGACCGTCGCCAGTTCAGTGCCCGACGCACAAGACGTTGAGCGAATTTGTGGAGGGCGCACTGACTCTGGCAGAACATGAGCGAGTTGAATTGCACATCGATCGATGCGATGCCTGCCACGATACGATGCTGAAAGTAGACATCGAGACCGAAACACGCTTGGGTAAGCTCCTCACGCCCAGGTTCGATGGTACCGAGACACGCAGCATTGAGACTCACCATGACCAAACCCTTGATTTGTTGGCTCGGAAGGCAAAACAGGATTGGCGTGATCGGGGGATGGACCCGAAAACCAACCTCCCAATGGGAAGCACCATCGGGAATTATGTGCTGCAACGGGCGCTTGGGGAAGGAAACATGGGGAAAGTGGTGCTCGCCAGCCACCAACAGATGAAACGCGAGGTAGCCCTCAAGTTCATCGCACCCGAGTTGCTCGTCTCGGCCTCGGCCCGGACAAGATTTCAACGCGAGATTGAAGCGACCGCAAAACTGCAGCATCCCAATCTCGTTACCGCACACGACGCTGGCGAGGTCGATGGGCAGCACTTTTTGGTCATGGAATATGTTCAGGGAATCGACATGCGTTCAATGGTCAAACAATCAGGGCCGCTCGAGCTTGCAGCTGCATTGAAGGCCATCGCCGGTGCTGCGCGAGGTTTACATCATGCTCATGAAAAAGGAGTCGTCCATCGCGATGTGAAGCCCGGCAACATCATGCTGGGAGCCGATCAGACCGCTAAGGTGACGGACCTTGGCCTGGCACGTTTCGCAGACGGCGGGTCGGAGTCGGTCGAGATCAGCGAAACCGGATTGGTGATCGGCACTTCGGCCTTCATGTCCCCGGAACAGTGTGCCGGAACGCGTGAAATTGACTACCGTAGCGACATCTACAGCTTGGGCTGCACCCTGTTCTATCTGCTGACGGCCCGCAATGTTTTTTCTGCTGATTCGACGCTACAAATGCTGCGTGCGCACGCCGAGCAACCGATCCCCTCTTTGCGGCAACTTCGGCCCGATTGCCCGCCGGACCTGGAAAAATTGCTGAACGGCATGCTTTCCAAACTGCCACAGGATCGCCCCGAATCGATGGCGATCGTGGCCACAAGGTTGGACGATCTCCTGACCCAGACCGACTTCCCGCCAGCTAAGCTGTCCTCCCGTGGATTGGCGGGACGTTGGCCACGTTGGTCCATGGTGGCAGGAGTCCTTGGCGTTCTGCTGGCGGGTTTTATCGTTAGCCAATTCATGCCCCGCTATAAGAATTCTGCGGGAACGGGGGTGACACGCAATGTCCCAGTTGAAATCCAGATGTTGAAAATTCCGGCGGGCACCTTCGTGATGGGAGCCTCCGCAGAAGACCCCTTGGCATCCGCGGATGAAAAGCCCGCTCATGAGGTACAACTGACCCACGATTTCATGCTTGGAAAATTCGAAGTCACGTCGGCAGAATTCGATGCGGTGATGGGGAACGAAGCGGCAGAGTCGGGCTTGCCTGATGCTCAGGGCGACCCTTCAAGCGGAGCGATACCCGTTTCCGGAATCAGCTGGCTTGAGGCGATCCGTTTTTGCAACCAATTGAGTATCCTCCACGGTTTCAGACCCTATTACGCAGTACGCGAAGATAACAGCACCGTTTCGATCCAGCGTGGAAGCGATGGTTACCGGCTTCCCAGCGAAGCAGAATGGGAATATGCCTGCCGCGCTGGAAGCCAAACGCCTTGGTATTTCGGTGAAACCGGCGACCGCATTGATGAGTTCGCGTGGTCGTCTGAGAATTCAATGGGAGGGACCAAGCCTGTTGGGCTGAAAAAGCCAAATGCATTCGGCTTGCACGACATGCTAGGCAACGTCCCCGAATGGTGTTGGGACCGGTTTGATGAGGCGTACTATCGTAATTCCGAACGCCTGAATCCCCCCGGTTCAACCAAAGGTGACCAACGGGTATTCCGAGGAGGCGGGGTAAGAAACCTTCCCGCACAATTGCGATCTTCTACCCGCAATCCACTCGGCATGGACTATGGCTTTTCGAATGGCGTAGGTCTTCGAGTCGCCCGCAACATCCCGAATGACCGCTAGCCCTATCCTCGGCACCCACAGTGCTGGCGGCAACTTCGAAATTTGCCACCAACCCGTTTCCCGAGCGGTGTAGCGGCGTCAACGAAAAGTAGCGCGCACCCCATCCGGTCAGGGCGGCTTGTCCCAGGAAACTGCAATCAGAGCCTGGATTGTCATCGGAGGGAATTGTCCAGAAACAGGAGGAATTTCAGCCTTCTCACGCAAAACTGGATCCCCGCTGGCCTTTTTAATTTTCTGTGGGACGCGCCTCCGTTCAAGTGAATAGTCGCCCACCGGGCACATCAATCAATCCAGAATCGGAGAATAAAGATGAACAAGAAAATTGCCAGCTGCCTGCTCGGGGCAGTAGCCATCGTCGCCACGATCGCCTCCCTTGCGTCCGCATGCGGCGATTATGGGCTCAGTACTTTGGAATGGGAGGGCGGCGTGACTCAAGAAGACTGTTTGATCGCTGTCAATTCCGAGGGATCACTCGTCTCAATCAATCGCATTTGGGGTACCGTCCGCAATTATGGTCGCTTTGACCGAAAGTTATTGCCCATGATCGATGCCCAGGGCGACCGAGTTTGCGTTGCCACTGAGACAGAAGTCTGCGAGATCAGTCTCCAGACAGGAAAGCTCGTCAGGTCGTATAAACATTCTCTCGGGCGTTGTGGCGTAGGCATCATCAATGCGCGCAAAGTGTTTCTGAACAATGGTAGAAGTATCGCCATCGTGGACATGGCCAATGGCGCGACGCTACGCAAAATCGATCTGATGGCGGACACGGTTTCCCATCATTCACTCCTAAAGTCCCATTCTCACATTGAACATGTTCGAAATGGGGATCTTCTCTACATTGCACGACCCGGCACGCGGGGGATCGCCGTGGTAGACCTGGGCAACGGCAAGAGATTGCAGGATCTCAAGGGCCTGGGAATGCCGCATCGCATGCATTTGTCGAATGGCAGACTTTTTGTCGTCGACTACGGCATGTCCTACGGAATCAGAATTGAACACCTGACGACGATTGATATCAAAACAGGAAGCATCAACAACTCGCTCTCCCTTGGCGATCTGGAACGAGATTCGTTTGCGGGGCCAACAAGTCAAACCCCAACGAAATTGGCGGGCTCACAGGAAGGAGGCGTGTTTGTTTCGCGAAACGATGATGTCTGGCAGTTCGATGAGGATGGGAACATCCTCCAGTAAGAGCGGGCAACTTTCAGTGTCCCGTCGTCGTAAGAGCGTCGCTTCTCTGGCGGAAGCGACGCTGCCTTGCCGGCAGATTCTTGAGTACGGCGGTCGTCATGCGTTACGTCGGCCAATGCTGCCAGAACTGGAATCGTAACGCACCCAACCCCACATCGCCGCTGACGAAACGACCTGCACGCAGGCCACCCGCTCGGCCTTCCCACCTACCTGCAGAGCCCCAACCCATGAACCCACGCACTCTTGCCGTCTGCGTCTTTCTGCTGATCCTCATGACGGCAAACCGGCCCAGAGGAGCCTCAACGGCGCCTGATGCACCCTCGCGAGCCGACGAAAATTCGTTGGACGGCGCACCGCAACATCCAATGCTTGGCAAGGTTGTCGACGAACTTCGTCTGGTCGATCCTCGCGGAAATGAGTTTTCTTTTGCGTCCGTTCGCGGAACACGACTTACCGTGATTGCGTTTCTTGGAACGGAATGTCCGTTGGCAAAACTCTATGGTGCACGCCTTGAAGCCCTCTCAAAGCAGTACCGTAACCGCGGAGTAAAATTTGTCGGAATCTGCTCCAACGAACAGGATTCGCAGCAGGACGTGTCGGAGTTTGTGCGACAACACGAACTCACTTTCCCAGTGTTGAAAGACCGGCATCAACAAGTTGCTGACCAATTGAAGGCGATTCGCACCCCGGAAGTCTTTTTGCTCGACCATGATCGAACAGTTGTCTATTGGGGACGAATTGATGATCAATATGCCATCGGCATCAAGAAGGCAGGACCGAAAAGAGCCGACCTCAAGATCGCCATCGACGAATCCATCGCGGGGAAGGCGGTTTCAGTGCCCATCGCTGAATCGGTGGGATGCCACATCGGCAGGGTGGAGCACCCACTAACAAAAGCCGACCTGAACTTTCACGACGACATCGTACCTCTGTTAAACAAGCACTGTGTTAACTGCCACCGGAAAGACAATATCGCACCGTTTGCATTACTTGATTACAAAGAAGTTGCTGGTTGGGCCCCGATGATTCGTGAGGTGGTTGATGAAGGGCGAATGCCGCCCTGGTTTGCGAATCCAAAACATGGCAGTTTCAAAAACGACGCGAGATTGACCGCGGTCGAAAAGGCAACCCTGCTTGGTTGGATCGATAGTGGATGCCCACCGGGGAAGGATGCACTCACCCACCACGCACCAGTGGATCCGGAATCACCGGATGCAAGATGGGAGATCCCGGAACCTGACGAGGTGTTCTTCATCAGTGAACAGCCCCACACCATTCCTGCTCAAGGCCAAGTCGAGTACGAATACTTCGTCGTCGATCCGGGGTTTCGGGAAGACAAATTCCTGCAAGCGGTGCAAGTGAAACCGGGTAACTATGGCGTGGTTCATCATGCTCTGGTCTCGCTTGCCTTGCCGGGCGAGACTTCTTTGGGGATCGGAAACTGCGGCGTTCTGATCAACTATGCCCCGGGGATGCAGTCAACAGCCCTGCCAGCCGGAATGGCGATTCACGTCCCGGCGGGCGCGAAATTTCTGTTCCAGATGCACTACACACCCAATGGAACCATCCAGCGAGATCGTACGTCATTGGGAATCGTCTTTGCCGATCCCAGCCAAGTGACGTCGGTTGTCCGAGGGGGTGCCATTGCAAATGTCGGCATTGCAATCCCGCCCGGTCGTCACGATCATCAGGAAATTGCCGAGATGAGAGTCGATCGTTCCGTTGATCTGCTGAGTCTCTCGCCCCACATGCATTTGCGTGGCAAGGCGTTCCGTTATGAAGCGTTCTTTCCCGATGGTCGCTGCGAAATTCTGCTTGACGTTCCCAGGTACGACTTCAACTGGCAACTGCGTTATCTGCTCGACCACCCACTGCGATTGCCGATCGGCACCCGCGTTCGTTGTACTGCCTGGTACGATAATTCATCCAACAACCCTGCGAACCCGAACCCACAGCAGGAAGTCCGCTGGGGAGACCAAACCACCGACGAAATGTTGATCGGCTTCTATAGCATCGTCGAAAAAAAGTGACTCACTTGTTCATGAAGAAAGGCAACCTCAGCGTGAATCAGGTGTGCTGTGTTAGGGTGACGGGCTGATGCCGCCCCGACGCCGGTGTGTCTCATTCCACAAGTTTGGCCATGTCAATTGCTGTCTGTCGCAAGCTCTTTGGCCAGTTCTGGAATGTCAATCGTTTGCTCCCCGGAATGTTGGGAATGCTGATGTCTGCGACCAGTGATCCAGAAGGCTGCGCGTAGATGAATTGCACGTCGTCCTGTCCATACGTGGCAGGCAAACTGCGGGCGTAGACCTCAAGTTCGGCGGCATACTCCGACGGGTTGTACCCGAGGTTGTTTTCAGAGGGGACCCAGATCACGCCTGCGACTGCCATCGGCGTCATGGGACTGACGCACCAGTTGTACGCGTAGGTCGGGATCGTATCAGAAGCCACTTCACTGCCCTTCCCAGCCTCGGGAAACGGCGGCGCCGAAAGTGGAGCTGCGTTCATTGCATCTTCGTTTTGATCACTCAACTCCTGGATCTCGCTCACAAACGCTTTGACCTCGCGAACATGGTTCGCCGCTGCGGCAGTGGCAACCTGTGTATTCGGGTACTGCATGAACAGCTCATCGAGACGTTGAGTGAACGACGGATTTGCAACACCTTTGACGCCTGCGAACGAAGTCCAGGACAGCGGCGATGCCATCTGTTGGGCCCGCCCACCCTGTCCGGAGGACATTGTGATAAAACCTTGCGGAATCGTTTCACGATCGAGTGCCTTGGCAAAGTGATACGCAAACATTGTGACGCCGCGATCCCCTTCCCAGTCATTGGTTCCCATCCACGACGAACGATACTTTCCGCCCCCGGTTTCAAATTTCCGTTTCCTTGGGGTCGTGAACGTGCTCGCTTTGGTTTTGCGTCTGAATTCCCGCAGCCAAGGCTGGTCCGAGGGCGGGATTGCCCCCTCAACTCTAGAGTTAAACGCCATCTCCCCGTTGAGGAGGGTTGAACCTGTCAGGTACCAGACGTCACCGACCAGGATGTTGCTGACGTTCCTGCTATGACCGTGGCTGGAACTGACTGACAGGGAAATCGGTTTGGTAGAGGCCTGCAGCGATGGGAATTCGACCGACCATTGCTGAAGGTCATTGGCAACGGCTGTTCGGGTTACGCCTCCCAAAGTCACCTTTACTTCAACACCCTCATTGGCATGCCCCCATACTGGAATCGGATGGTTGCGTTGAAGGACGGCTCCATCGCGAAAGTATTCGACCACCTGCAGGATTGGATAATCGGGGTCGGTATACTGCGCGTACCGGGCCTTGAGTGCTGCTGCTTTTTCAAGATCGTCTTCTTCGAAAATCAACTCGCCATTGATCGCAGCGAATGGAGTCGCAGGTAACCCTGCGCGGTTGTACAGATTTGAATTTTCGGGGACTGCGCTATAGGCGTATTGAACGCCAACCGGTTCGGTAACCTGATTGGAGGTGACCACAACGCTATCACCCGAGATGACCGCATCGGCTGCATGCCAAACCTTGTCTTTCCCGCAAAGTCGAAAGTGATTCAGTCGGTCCTTTGGAGTCGGCTTGGCTGGCTCAACATACTTTCCGGGTTCGCGGTAGTCCTTGGCCATCCCTTTACTGCCGATCATCAATCCACCAAACAGGCTCGGCTTCTCAAACGAGACCACCACTTTCTCGCCTTGGACCTTGTAACCGGAAAAGATCGGACCGGTATAGGCGATGGTCTTTCCATACTGCTTGGCAAGAGCCCAGCGTGCCATCCGCATGCCGGGGTGCAGTTTGTTGAAATAGTGAATCCCCTGCGGTCGGGACGAGTTCAGGTCGGACTGAACCACCATTCCAACGTTGTTTCGATTGTTCATGAAAAACAGGTGCTGAACCTGTCGAATATCAGCGAACCCGACGGTCCCCGGGTCAGGGGAACCGTAGCACTGCATTTGCGTAAAGTAGAAAGGCATGTCGGGCATGCCCCAGGCATCTCGCCAGCCGTTTACGAGAGCCTCCATGCGTGCGGCGTAGATTCTGCCGTCTCCCGAGTTGCTGGTCCCCTGGCACCAGATGGCTCCGCGAATCGCATAGGGGATTACCGGATTGATTTTGCCGTTGAAAAACTGGGATGGCCCACGCCACATCCCGGCAATCCCAGGCAGGTTCGGTCGGGCTGGGATTCGGCCGCCAGCGTCGGCTGCATCCCCGGCCGCTGTTTGCCACGTCTTGAGATCCTGAAAATAGCTTTCATACGACTTTCGTCCTCGCGCTATCCGTGGGTCAGCATCCTGGATCAGGTCCGCATCGACGGTGAGCCGCGGATGTTGCTCAATTGCCTCGCGTTGCGTAAAGGCTTCGATGCGAGTATTGCTGTGGGCACTCAACAGGATCCCAATGGGAACATCCAGTTCCTTGTACAACTCGTAGGCAAAGGCCAGTGAGAGTGCGGAGAAGCCACTGGCGTTCTGGTGGGTTTTCCATCCACCGTCGGACGTCGCCTTCTTTTGGGGGTACAACGCCGAGACGGTACTGATGTTGATCTCGCGTATGGGTACATCAGTTTTTGCTCCGCCAATTTCGCGGGCAAGGGCATTGCACATGCTGCTGCCGGCTGTCCATACCATGTTGGATTGTCCTGACGAGAACCAGACTTCTCCCACCAGGACATGAGCGAGCGTGATCGACTCCTGCCGGTCGTTTCCTACTTTCATGATCCGATCTTCGCGCGATGCTGGAAGCGGATCCAGCTTGACCATCCAATCGCCATGTTGGTCGGTAATGGCAGATTTCACTTGACCTGCAAACTCGACGGTTACCTTCGTCGCGGGCAAGTCGAATCCCCAGACCGGTACCTGGACCTGCCGCTGCAGGATCATGTTATCCGTAAACGGAACGGCGACTTGTAGATTCCGGTCGGCGTGTGCAACTCCGGAAAGGGAAAGCAGCGTGAAAGCGGTGAGCAGCCTGACATGTTTTGCGAGCATCGTTAGCGAGTCTAAAAGTGGTGGAATTCCAAACCCCAGCGGGTTCCGGTAGAAGCAGATCGAGTTCAACGGCTACAGCGAATCACTCGAACGCAGCGAATATCTTAGCGGTTCCGTTGCTGAAAAACAGGCTTGTCCACGTGGGCGGCCTGCCGTCGCTGTCCTCAGGATGTTCTTGCCAATTTTGCGATGACCAGAACAAGCAAGGCTGGACAGCCAGAACGCCGACGGGGATGCGCACGACATTCCAAAGATCCAGCATGCGCCGTGCTGGCTCGGGCACCGGGATTTCCGAAATCCAGTTCGGTTCACGACTCGGTGGATCGACCAATTCACCAGCTTCGCCGATCTGGGTGACCCGCTACCAGGGAACGGTTTCCCAAACCACCGGCAGCACACATCCTGCGAAGATGATCATGACCAGCACAAGCATGCAGCCTACGCCGATCGGGTTCCCCCATTTCGTGCGCCGTTTTTCTGGCTCAGTCTCGCTCATCCTTTCATCCCCGTTGAAACCGGCAAGATAAGCCCCGAATCAAATCCGATTGGTGCTGATATCCTTAGGCGATTCGCGTGGGGCTAACCGTTCTTGGCAAAGAAAGAGAAGTTTTTCAAGATCGTTGCAAGGCCTCAATGTTCTACTGAGACTGGGGCCTGAAAAACTGGTGGCCGGTTAGAACCGGCGACCCAACTGCACGGACAATTCTGAATTGAATAATCGGTTACCCGAGTCGGTCAGAGGGGCAACGCCAGCAACCCGCAGGAGCGTGGTTTGCCTGATCTGGAATTGCAGGCCCAGAACAGCATTGACGACATGAAAGTCGCTCGTTCGAGGCGTCAGCGTCACCTCGGCTACTTCGGGAAAGGGTCCCGCGACATCGCGGAATCCATTCACGGTATCAGCTCCTTGGAGCGTTCCCGTGTAATGTAACTCGGCTAGCGTCGCTAATCCCGTAATGAACTCGCTATGGGGGTTACGGTGGATCCATCGGCCGAGACTCAAATTCATATGGATCAGGGTTTGATCGTTGTAGCTACCAAATTCTCCCACGTCACCAGTTCCATCGAGTGCGACGAATCCGAGTGTATTCCCCGACGTAGGTGTGGTGACTTGTAAAAACGAGTTCGCAAAGAAGCATTGATTGGGCGCGTACATCACTGCGAGGAAGGGGGAAAGGTAAACCGCTTCGTTTTCAAATTCGTAACGGGTGCCACCCACGTCGAGCGATGCGTCATTGCCTGTGGGCAACTCCATCGCGAGCCCCAGGGAATATACGGTGGTACACGACTCACGGAAGATATGTTTGAAAATCAAGGTGAGATTACCGACTTCACTGCCGTCGCTGGCGACATTTGCGTGAGGTGATGCAATGGTTGCCGGGATGTTGATGTTCTGCGATTCAAAGAATGGCAACCGTGCCTCGAGCGACGAACGACCATCAAAAAGGGTTCTCTCAAAACCGAGCATGTACTTTTGCAAGGCTGAGGAGTCCGCATAGCCTGCGGGTTGGGTTCCGTCCACCAGCGTGGTCTGATGGACAGGCTTTCGATATTGGTTGTAGTTGAAGTAGATGCGATCCGTCGGTAAAGCCCGGTTGTTTTCACCCACGAGGGTCCCACGCAATCCACCCGGCCCTGGAATGCCAGCGGTCGTTGAGACACCGGGATTAGGGATCCCGGTGAGAGTCTCAGTGGCCGTTATCTGGCCGCCTCGCAGCATCAGATCGCCAAACATGTCGGGGACACTCGCGAAGCGTAGCTGCGACATGGAGTTGCGGGTCGACGAAAAGCTCCTCCGGGTACGGACCAGCCGTCTGGGCTGGCGTTCCGGAAGAGATCGCCGGTTGTTCCCTGCGCCAGCCGGTCGGCGCTCGGGCGTCGGATCGGGCTTGGCAGTGTCGGGCTTGGCAGTGTCGGGCTTGGCAGTGTCGGGCTTGGCGGCTGATGGTTCCGCATTTCCACTTGTTGCCTGTTGCTGAGCCGATGCCATCATGCATGTCGACAGAGACAAAACCAGTGAAAGTAGACCGAGGGGTACTGATTTGGATAAAACAATCATACACGCGTTCCCTGGATTGACCGACGAAACCCTATCTAGGGAATCGGTTGTCGAACGCGAAATCTGGGGCATTCAGGTAGAAAAGGTTGACATTCGAGGGAATATTACTGGATGTCGCCCTGCTCAAGAAATGACAGCAATTCATCCAGGAACTCACACGTGAGCAGATGCTCTTCCCGATAGGCGGGGTTGGTGGGGTCTTCGGCGAGTAGTTGCTCAAATTGGCGGACCGCCTGCGTGAGGTGTTTCTGGGCCAATCGGGGCGATTTGCGACTCACATAAAGGACCACACCGAGCTCTCGGTTGGCAACGGCAAGATCACGGCGGGCGACGGGAGTGTTGGGATCGGTGAGTTTGTTCAGAACTTCCATGGCATTGAGAAACACCTGCTCGGCATCCGCATAGTGCTGCAGTTCGCTTTTCATCACTCCTAGATCGATAAGCGTTCCGGAAAACTCAGTCTGGAACGCGATCACGGTTGGATTTTCGTAAGCGAGCCGTTGGATAATGTCGAGCGAGTTTTGGAAAAAGTCATGGGCGTTTTCCTCGGGTGTACCTGAGGCGGAAGTCAATCTCGATGAATTCTGGGGCGTTCCAGTCGGCGTTTTCAACGCCACCAGATGTCCCAGTCGGCGATAGCAAATGGAAAGGCGATGCTGATTCTTGAGGTCGTCAGGCAATTCTTTATTGAGCTGTTCAAAGATGGGAATGGCTTCGTCAAGGTATCGGATCGATTCCCCGAGATCGTTTTCATCTTGTGCATAATTGGCGAGATTGAAGAACCCCATTGCTGAATCCCTCAACAATTCCCGATTGCTGACATGATGTTCGAGTAAAGCATCTCTCATCGTCGTGGCATCGGAAAAGTATTGACTGGCTGCCTCGCTGTTGCCTTGTGCACGTGCAATGACGCCCAGATTCATCAGGCTGTTGGCATACATTCTCTGGTCATCAACGGATGCAGTATCGGCAGGCATGGCATTGGTGATCAGGGTCTCTCTGAAATCCTTCGATTGTTGAAATGCGGTTGCCGCCTTTTGCCATGCTTTCTGTTGCCCGTAGAGTCCGCCCATGGCGTTCAAAGTTCTTGCGAGTTTTCGGATATTGTCGGTTTCCTCGGGCCGTTGTATTCTCAGTTTCTGCTGAATGGCCATCGCTTTTTCGAACGCGGATGCGGCATCATTGATCATTCCAAGTTCGGTGCAGATGCATCCGACTCGATAATGTGCCATTCCAAACTCGGTGAAGGTTCGTTGGTCGGCGCTGCGTTGTGCAAGCAAACGCTGGTAGTGTTCCAACGCATGTCTGAGCAAATCCTCACGCAGGGGTTGCATCCCGGGACGATCGAGTAGGACATTTTCGCTGACCTGAGTGAAGAAATAGTCGATGGTTTTACGCGACTCGCGATGGCTTGCCAGGGATTCATCCAGCGCATCGGTGACGGTTACGTAGCCGTACACGAGCGATCCGAGTGCCAGCAACAAACAGGCGGCGGCCGAGAAGACGGCCGCTGAGATCAGGGGATTCCTGCGGCACCATCGGGCGACGCGTTCGGGGACGCCCACGGGGCGCGCCAGAATGGGGCGGTCCTCGAGATATCGCTGCAGGTCATCTGCAAGTTCGGCGCACGTGGCGTATCGTTTTTCAGGTTCTTTCCGGAGGCATTTCTGGCAGATCGTTTGAAGGTCGCGATCGATCTCCGGGTTCAGCGATTTGGGTGAGACGGGGGTTTGTTGGATCACCTGTCGCAAGGTTTCGATCGGCGTAGCCGCCTGAAACGGAGGTCTTGCGGCGATCAAATGGTACAGGGTCGCACCAAGTGAATAGACATCGCTTGTCTGCGATACCTTGCTTGAATCGACGGCTTGTTCGGGAGACATGTAGGATGGGGTCCCCATGACCTCTCCTGCCTTGGTCAGCTCAGGGCCGCTTTCCAGAAGTTTTGCAAGACCAAAGTCAGCCACCAGGACGCGGTCGGTGCTGCGGTGCAGCATGAGGTTGTGCGGTTTGATATCGCGGTGCAGAATGCCCGCCTGGTGGGCCTCATGGACCGCGCGCGATGCTGACAGGACGTAGGCAGCCGCTCGCTGGCAATCCAGGGGGCCAGCGGAGACGACATCCATCAGGCTGGGGCCGTCAACAAAACTCATCGTGTAGTACGCATATCCCCGATGCTCGCCAACGTCATAGACCGTCACAATATGGTCATGTTCCAGGTTCGCAGTGATCGAAGCCTCGGTTTTGAAGCGTTCCAGTTCGACCGTCAATCGTGCTTGCTTGGCAGGGATGATCGGCTTGGCTCGAATCACCTTGAGTGCCACGATTCGTTTGATGTTCCGGTGGCGTGCACGGAACACGACTCCCATCCCCCCTCGGCCGATTTCTTCCAGCAGTTCGTACTCCCCAAAACTGCCCAATTGGGGTTCCCTCTCGTCGCCACTGCGGGCGTTTTCGATTTCTTCGCGACTGCCCACCGTCAACGCGAGATCAGTTTCTGCCAGGCATGCGCCATTGATTTCAAGATCGGGAAAACGCTTCTGATATTCGTCGAACGCAGGTTCCTTGGCAAATCGGGCGCGAACCCAAAACTCCTGCTGTAGCAACTGCAGCAAAAGTTCTGGTCGATTCAGATGGGAAAACTCTCTCAGATAGTCCTCGACCAGGGGCGGATCCGCCAACTCATCGGCGGCAAGAGTGGTTTCGTTCGCCGACGTTTTCCGCAAATGATGCTTCCACTGGAATTCAAGGTCAATGCCGACCAATTCCAGCAGGGTGGGCAGGTAGGATTCGCAGTCCTCGGGCGGCAAGCAGGTCGCAATGCTACGAGGTTGTTGCTCGACCCAAGCCTGTTCGAATCTCTGACAGAGTGTCTGATCGATGCCGGGGTTTGACATGAGTTAGTCGGTAGGTGCAGGAAGATGCGGCGCGCTCTGACGTCTGTGCTTGAATTGTCGACCGCACCACGAGAACCGATGGACGTCGTAGAGCCCATCTTCCTCACGCGACTGCCTGTTTTACCGAATCCTCCAGAGTAGCTTGTACCTGTTTGATTTTTCGTCGAACCGTTCTCTCGGCGCAACCCATCTGTTCAGCGATGTGGGCATTGGTGTGTTGTTCGAGTTTCAAATGGACGATTTGTTGCGACTCTGCGTCAAAACTGTTCATCAGGTGGAGGAATTGATCCTGGAAGTCGACGATTTCTTCCGGCGAGGGGGTCTTGCTTGCCAGCGACTCAACGACGGGGCGGGATAATGCACCGGATCCAGCCTGAGTCGAACTCTCACGTTGGATTCCCCGTTTTTGGGCCAGATGGTAGCGGGCGTAGGCACTCGTCTTTGCGAGGGTGATGGTACACATTAGACGCCAAAGGCTTTCGCTGTCGGGTAGCGCAAACTGACCCGCTTTTGCTCGCCGCAGAAAAGTACGACAGGCGGAGTTGGCGATGTCGTCGGGTTCGACTCGGCGATGCAGGTTCCCAGTCAGATTGTTGTCAGCGAGAGCCCGGATGCGGGAACCGAACAGGTTCCAGAACTCGGTGGTGACCTGTTCATCTCCGTCTGCAAGTTGGCGTACCCAAGCAGCCCAATGCGCTCGGTCAGATTCGGACACAGGCCATTCCCTTCGGACGTCGGAAGCGGGATTCGATTGTGCAAGCCAAAGCAGGCTGTTTGTATTGTAAGCCACTCAGGACTCATGGCACAACGGAACACGCAAATCCCGCATTATGAGCTGCCGATCTCCGGGGATGTCAGAGACAGGGCCTACGGACGATTGAGTGATCATCGCAAAAACGATCGCCCCGTGGTGGAGCGACCGTCTGCGTTGGTGGGTCAGATTTGCGAGCACGGATGCTGGTGGGTTACAGGTAGGTATCGGCAAAGTCGGAGCTGTACCAGGGCAATCCCATATCCCAATACACAACTTGCAGTTTCGCATGCACGTCAAACGCCAGGACAACCATCCACCTTGATGACGCGGCTTGTCTGGTAACCTTCCTTGACTTGGCCGTTGATCACCTGCCATTGATCAGCGACGTTGACCGTCATTCCGTCGGATGCTGCGTCATGATTGAAGTTGCTGGAGAAGTCAGTGACTGGTGAAATTTTTGTTCCACTCTGGTAGAGGCTATTAGCGGCACCGTCTTCCTCCCAGGCCCCAGCAAAAAGTTGAAAAGTTTTCGTCCCAAAACGTAGGCCTTGCAGCCGATATGCCATTTTTCACCGTCGGACAGATCGTTGTGGATCCGCAGTGTTTCAGAGATGATTTCCTGATTCCCAACTTTGTATTTGGCGAACATCTGGAAGTCCAATTCACCTTCGCCCAAATTTTCACCATCGTTGATGACATGAATCTTCCAGAAATCGATGATCGTGGCTCGTGAACGTGTGGAAAACTTGAACTCCAGTGGGTGCAACGCACCGATTAGACTCCCATAGGTAAGCGATCCATGACTGTTTTCGTCGTCAAGTGCGAAGATCAAGCCGTGGTATTGAGTGTTGGGCTTCAGGCCGGTAATCAAAATCTGATGGACCGTTCCGAACCCAAAAGAGTTGGTGTACTCCCATCTTTGAACATTCGCCAGGTTTTTCGGTCCGACGATTACTTTCGAGGGTAGATCGGGAAGGGGAGGGTAAATCGAGAACTTTGACTTAACTGGCGAGTACTTGGTTCCGATGTATTTCTCTCCGAGCGCGAGGCAAGGGAAGCAGGGTTGCGCACTTGCAAAAATAATGCGCATCCACGTTCCGCCACGCTCGACATACTGGTCTTTGAAGCCCCTTGTGATAATCTTTGGAGCCGGCACACGCGGTTCTCGACTTTCGGTACTTTCTTCTGCAGGGTGGGGGATGTGGGAATCGTAGGCAGGCAGGTTTGATTCACGGGGCAAAAGCAACTGTTCGAAAGTTGTCTCGGGGCTCAATAACGAAGCAGAGGTTTCCGACTCGACGGATCCAGCTTCTTCTGCTGTGCTTTCCGTAACACGGTTGGTTGATATGCCTTGCCGTTCTTCGGCAAAACCGACGTTTGATGGAATGCGAGCGATCACGACGGTCAATAACAGGGTCCCCAAGCAAATCGCGCCACGACGGTTGGTAGCCAGGATTCCGAAAGGATTGAATGTCCTGAGGCAGCGAAATGTCCGTTTTTGGTAGAGATCCTGCAGAGGGGACCGTGTCGTGGAGGGTCGCGGACAAACATCGGGCTTCCCGACGTTTTTGGGCAGGTCACGGTGTGCTGCGTTTCCAGATTGTTCTATTTCGGTTGTCGTCTTGAATGGAGTATTCATGTTCTGCGCGCCCTCTCATGCGTATGGAATCCTGTTCGGTACACGTTCAAACTGAAAGAACGCTGTTCTGATGCGTAGATTGCGAATGCTCTTGGAAGGCGGGCAGAAATGTCAGAGATTCCGGAAATAAATTTCCGAACCTGACGCAAGGGTCCCGGGCATCAACGAGGTTACCGGAAGGAAAAGTAGTGATTTCCGGCAGTTTGGCGTCAGTCACTCGCGGCACTCCAGTGGAAGCGGCCCATCAAGCAAAAGGCTCCGATGAACGCCAAAGATGGCCGTGTTGCTTGAGCCGGCTCGCGGTTGGCCACTTGATCCCGATCTTCCTGCCGAACGCGTTAGCCTCGGCACGAGTCATGCCTTTGCTTACCGACTTCTCAAGTTGGGCAATGTTGCTCGCGTTTGCATTTCGGACAGTTGAACTTCCTGCCGCGATGCTTTTCCTTGAGCGTGAGCTTTTGGCCGCATTCGCATTCAAAGGGAATCTGATCAGCCGTTGATTCGGGCTGCTGAGGCTGCTCAACAGGCTCTTCGATCACTTGTGCTTCTATGACTTGAGCTTCATTCGCCGCGGGAGCGGGTTCCTGCCCAATCAACGGACGTTTGAAAATCGCCATGGGAAGAACCCAATTAACGTTATCCTTGGCCATGGCGATCTGGCCCACGTTACCAATCAGTCCCTTCTGACCGCCTCCCTGAATCCCTTGCTGGTTTACGGCTACGAGTTCCCAGCCTTCGCGGCCAAGGATGGTGAAATCCTGGATCATCACATTCCACGCCTGGCTACCCGTTTTGTGATGAAGGTTCAGCGGGATGATTTTGTATTCCCAACGTTGCATTCGTCGAATCTCCCAAGAAAGAAAAGCATTGCGCGGAAACAGATGAGTGTATTGAAAGTCGCGCATCCGCTCTCAAGGCTCTCAATTTTGCCGGACGTGTTCAGCCACCGCGAGCCTTGGCGTCTTTGGCCGTCCTGGCACGTTGCTCACGCGACATCGTCCGCTCCTCACCGCTTTCATGGATCTTGCGGGTCCGACGCATCAACGGGTCGCTCTGTTGATTGTGGTCTCGTCGCTTGTTTTCCGCTTCCATGGCTCGCTTGGTGTTTTCGATTGCCTGGGCGCCCTGTTCACGCGAAAGTTTTCCCGCCTTGACGGCTTCGCCGATTTCGCGGATGCGGTGCATGAACGGTTCGTTCAATCGATTGTGGTCTCGGTGCTTGTTTTCCGCTTCCATGGCTCGCTTGGTGTGTTCGATTGCCTGGGCGCCCTGTTCACGCGACATCGTTCCCGCCTTGACGGCTTCGCCGATTTCGCGGATGCGGTGCATGAACGGTTCGTTCAATCGATTGTGGTCTCGGCCCTTGTTTTGCGCTTCCATCGCTCGTTTGGTGTGTTCGATTGCCTGGGCGCCCTGTTCACGCGACATTTTTCCCGCCTTGACGGCTTCGGCGATGTCCTGGATGCGACGCTCAATGGCAGTTTTCGGCGCGTTATCGCGTAGCGTGTTCATCATTGTGTTCGCTTGCGAAAGTGTAATTTCGCCTTCGGCGACGGCAGAACCCAGTCGCCGTTCGAACGCTTCGTAATCCTGTCCGCGTGCAAATTCAAGAGTGAGAAAACCTGTCATGATCACGCTGGCGATCAGCCATCGTGATGTTCTCGCAGTGGCGTTCTTGGAAACGGTCATCAGAAACCTCGATTCAGGGGTGGCGCAATTCAAGTCGCCAATGCGACGCCTTGTCAGCCTGCATTGTGCAAAACTCACAACGGCGTTTTTACCATGGGTGATGGTCCCAGACGACCCATTTCGCCCGCCATTGCAGCATTTGGGTTTGATCGACCTGACCCGCTTAACGTCCGCTATAATCGCCCCGATCTGTTTTCGAAGCGTTTCCGAACGAGGGAGTCTCCAATGGGGCGGTTCACGGGTCGTGATGATACGAAACTTGGGGATCGAATTGACATGGATTTGACAGGACGAAACATGAATTTCCGTCGTCGGGCGACCCTCGCTCTGATGTGTGCCATCGTAGTCTCAAACTGCGGCATTGTGGCTCTTGGAGAGGAGCTGAGGGATGCTCCCAAGAAATTCAATGACGATCTTGAATTCCTCAAGAAACATACGCCAATTGTGTTGCTAAGCCAGGGATCCAGCGCGATCGCAGTCGCCCCTGCGTATCAGGGCCGCGTCATGACCAGCACCATCGATCAGGGAAGCGGTCCCAGTTTTGGTTGGATCAACCGCAAGGTAATCGCCGCTGGCCTTCTTTCGGCAGAGGAGAGGAAAGGAAAACTGGAGGAACACATCTACATCTTTGGCGGCGAAGAACGGTTCTGGCTTGGGCCCGAAGGAGGGCAGTTCGCGTTGTTCTTCAAGCCTGGCACAAAGTTCGAGTTTTCGGATTGGACCACGCCAGCAGCCATTGATACCGAACCATTCCAGTTGGTCAAACAGACTCGAAACTCGGTTTCCTTCAAACGCGACTGCGACCTGATCAATTACAGCGGCACTCAATTCGAGATGGGCATCGAGCGCACGATTCGCTTGCTTGATAAAGCGACGATTGCAAAGCTGCTGCAGGAGACTGAACTGGCTGAGAGCCTGCAGGTCGTGGCGTACGAAAGCGATAACCGACTGACAAATCGCGGTAAACAGGCTTGGGTGCCTGAAACGGGGTTGCCCTCGATCTGGCTGCTGGGAATGTACAACCCTTCGCCGCGAACCACCGTTGTCATTCCATTCATGCCAGGGGAGGAGACCGAGCTGGGTCCAAAAGTCAACGATGCGTACTTTGGAAAGGTTGCCCCCGATTATCTGAAGGTGAACGACGACGTCCTGTTCTTCAAAGGGGATGGCACGCGTCGCGGGAAGATCGGCATTACCCCACAACGTTCCAAAGGAATTGCGGGCAGCTACGACGCTCAAGGCAGAGTGTTGACGCTCGTAACCTATGATGTTCAGAAGGCGCCGCAGGGATTCGTCAACTCGATGTGGGAGATTCAGGAACATCCGTATCAAGGCGATGTGATCAACTCTTATAACGATGGCTCACCCGCTGAGGGTGAACCGCCGCTGGGACCCTTCTATGAGTTGGAGACCTCTTCACCTGCGGCCGCACTCAAGCCTGGGGAAACCATGCGACACGTCCAGCAGACCATGCATCTTCAGGGAACCGAGGCGCAACTTGGCCCGATCGCGAAACGAATGTTGGGTGTCGGATTGAAGCAGATCAAGGGATCTTTTCGGTAGGCACAAACCTCTCGAATTCGCCCTCCAACAGGAACGCGGGTTCCTCCAGAGCTTGGCTGTCTCTTGCTTGCAATTGTGGGTTGCAGCCGCTTCAGCGTAATTTAAGGGATCGGACGATAAGATTGAGCTTCGCTTAGGAGCAGTGATCGACTGCAGGTGACTCCAAAACTGGTACCGTCCAGTTCCGTTCATCACACAAGGGGATCCCTGATTAATGTCAGTCGCATCTTGTAGCGTTCCAATGCCGAGGCCGCTTCATCAAAGTCCTCCGGTAAGCAGCGTTCAACGACTTGCTGTTGGAGTCGGGTGGCTTGCTCAAAGTCCCCCGCCTCGGCGTAGGCGGCTGCGAGAGTATCCTTCAAGTTGTAGTCGTCACTCAATTCACATGCCTTCGTGGCCATTTCTACAGCCAAGGCCCCATTTCTTTCGCCTTCAACCGGGCTGGTGGCCATTCGCCAAGCCAGATTGTTATAGCTCCAAGGGAAGGCTGGGTAGGCATCCGCTGCCTCATTGAGCAATTTGCAAAACGACGCAAAACTTGTCGTTTCCCACGACTTGTCGTACAGGTCCATGGCGGTGCTCAGCGTGTCATCTCCCAGTTTTTGTTTGAGCTCTGCCAGTTGGGCCCAAAATCCAGAGTAGTCAACACGGAACCGCACCGACTGCTCATAGCATTCCATCGCTTTTGCGGTATCGCCCTCATGCTCAAACCACTGACCCAACGTGCCAAGATTGTTGCCCGCTGCGATCCGGTCGGCCGATGTCATCGTCTCAGCGCCAAGCAGAAGCCGTTCCTGCAAAGCGGTTGCCACGTCGTGGTCAAAAGCCGCAATCGTGCGCAACTCCAGTAGCTCAGTACAGGCTGCCGTTTCCAGAATCAGCAAACAGAGTTCTTTCGTTGCACTTGGACCAATATCGCGGTAGTGCCCGTTGAGCATTTTTTCAATGAGCAATTGCTGCAGCTCATCACGCACCGCTGAGGGCTTCTTGAATTGTTCCGCCAAGGAGTTGAAGATTTCGACGTTGCCCGTGTTCACAAGCAAACTGATGATGGTGGTCGAAAACACATTGGCAATGTCAGCTTCGGTAGCTTGTGCATTGTGGAGCAATTGAATGGCCAGATTAATTTGGTCGACCTGTTTGGTCCGCAACAGTTTTCGTAACTTGACGTCCTGTTTGCGAGTCAGGTTGGTGGGTCCGCTGCATGAGCTTTTTCGTGCTTTGGCTCTCTCCTCGGCGGCATATTTCCTGATCGCTTTGCTGATCTTTCCGTTCGTTGTCAGGTTCGGGATTTTTGACAGGCAACCCAGGACGGGGTTGGTGACTTCGCACAAACCCTGGAGATTGATTCCCGCTGCGCGGTCCCGCATGGAGAGAGCCTGTGCCGCGTTGAAGGAAAGCGTCTTGACCTTCGGGAGGGAAATTGCGCACCGACTGTTGCTTAGCATCCGAGCGTGACGGTCCGAGAGGTGCTCCAGACTATACAGGTACAGAGAATTGTTCCCAAAACCCCAACTCTGACTACCTCGCACGGGTCGATTACCAAGCAGTTTTTCGACAGCCGACGAGGAAACCATGGTGAATCCATCGAAGGCTGCAGGACCAAGAGTGAATGACTTGGAGGGGTACCAGCTTGAGTGGATTTTATTTGTACGAATCATGCCATCGACATGTCGTTTTGTCAGATAATTCGGATTGATCATGGCTTCCTGAAACCGTTTCCATGTCTCGGCGCATTGCATCGCAAGATTGCCGGCTCGAATCAGTGCCTCGGAGTCGGCGGATTGGGTCAGGCAGATCAGTTCGACCAGCACCTGATCGGTGAAGATTCTGGGAAAGTCTGACGGGCCAGCGGTCTGTTCAATCAGGCGGAAGGCGAGCCGTTTGTTTTCGAGGGCATCCGAGGCCAGAAAACGCTGGATCCGTTGCAGGTCTTCCTCTGTCAGTTTTTTTTCATTGTCCATGTTTGCCATCTGGGGTTAGCAAAGAAAGGGGCGAATGCGAACCCTGGATTCTCAACCCGCCAATCGAGCCCAGTATTTTAACGGCTCAGGTCCCCGGCGTGCGGAGATCATGCGGGTCAATTCGTCTCGCCCTCCATCCTGTCGAGTCTGGCCAGAATGGCATCGAGTTTCGTATTGAGTTCCCGACTCTCCGAGAGGAGTGCCTTTTCCACGTTCTCCTCCTGTTGTCGCATCACATCGTCGTAGTTGTTGCAAACAGCACCAACAACGAGATTGATCAGGAGAAAAGCGGCGATGACGTAGAACGATATGAAGAAGAGGGTTACCCAGATATTGTTCTGAATCGATCCCCCCACGATCAAGTCATAGCGTAGATCTGTCCAATCTTCGCCCGTCAACACGCGGAACATGCTGAACATTGCTTCCAGCACCCCGCCGAACGGGTCTCCGATGGTGCCAGCCCCGGTGATAACTTCGCTCTGACCGCGAAACAGGATGACGCCCATGATGGAGTACACATACATGACGATCAACATCAAAAGACAGACAGAGAACAAGGATGCAATTGACCTGAACAGTACCTTGGTAATGATCTGAAGTTCCGGAAACGCCTTGATCAGGCGAAAGACTCGAAATACCCGCAGGATGCGCAGGGACGTCAACAGTTCAGGGTTGGGTATCCATGCGTCGGGAGTATAGGAAAGGCTGACGAGAAAGATGTCGAACCAATTCCAGCCATTGGTGACATATTCATGAACGGAACTTTTGCCGATCCAACGCATGCCTATTTCTATGGTGAACCCAATCAGAATCAGCTTTTGAACGATGGATACAAAGGCGAAGTCACAGTCAAGTTCAACACCAATCAGGATGCAATTGAGTATGATCAGGAATGTGATGATTTGAGTGAAGGTTGAGGATCTTACAATCGCGGCGACAACTTCTTTTTTGTTCATGCTATTCTGGATTTATGTTTGCGTCTGCCAAAGTTGGTTTGGTTGTATTACGGTTTGCGTCGGCGCAATACGATGGCAGCCGACCTCGGTGGGTTCGACACGAACCGAAAACATTCATGACGGGTGCAGTCTGCGTCTACTTGACGGACTGCAACTCAGTGGTCTTGATTCGCTGTCGAAAGATCAAGTTTGTTGATTGA
>JACLAC010010814.1_pt1 | contig 28472 bp, 22 predicted proteins | sample 8027881 | NCBI WGS metagenome assembly JACLAC01 (sample SAMN15725517, study PRJNA655200) | protist metagenome | isolation source: fluorescence activated cell sorting (FACS) single amplified genomes of... | place: Spain: Blaines Bay Microbial Observatory, Mediterranean Sea | collected 2016-01-19 | reverse complement strand
TCTCGTCAGCTGAATCATCGTCACCCAAATAAACCTCAAGTCCGTCAGACTGATAACCAGCGAACCCGCGAAACGAAACGGTATCCACGCCTGTTCCGCCCGTAATGGTCATTGTTCCCCCATGGCTGCCAGCATAATCACCCATAGTGACTGTGTTTGTGCCATTGCCAAGGTTGATTTCTGTTTCTCCTCTTGATGTGGAGTAGATCCGCATTTTGACGCTGTCTTCCCCATCACCTCCGTTGTAAGTGAACGTTCCTCCTCCTTCGGTTTCACTCGGAAGCTGCTGTGGGTCCGGTAACTTGTTGATGAAGGTGTTTTTGCCGTCACCCAAATCCAGCGTAACGGTGCTTCTCTTCATTCCGAAATCAACCACTTTTTGTGTGTCGATCAGGTCGTCAGCTACGTCACTCCCTGTGAACGTGTAATCGGTCTCGCCCACAAGACCTGTATCTTTGGATGCATTCAATCCAATATAAACCGTCAGTTCATCACTAGCGGAAAGTGGGCTTGATCCATCGGAATTTCCATCGTCTTTGGCTGTGATCGTCACCGTATGCGTTTCGGCCTTCAGGGGATCATCAAGCTGGGCCGTCCCTGTAAGTCCACCGCTCTCCGTAAAGGCAAACGTGCCTTTGTAGTCGTCCAAGCCCATAATTTCCAGATCGAGACTTGAGTCATCCACATCATCAAATTCCAGGGCGATCCCTGAGCCTACCGCATCTTCATAGCCACCCCCCTCTTTGGGAACGAGGAAAACCATGTCGTCCTGTGTCTGACGATCTTGAATGGCGATATCGTTGGCAGGAACCTCCACCGTCGGCGCGTCGTTGACGCCTTTAATCGTAACCGTCGCAGTGGCCGTATCGCTCGCGCCAGCCGCGTCCTGAATCGTAAATATGGCGGTATCCTTAGCGGTTTGGCCGTCCGTCAAGTGATCCATATTTGAGCCAACGTTATAGTCAATAATTCCACCGCTCAAGAGACTGAAATCTCCGATGGCACCGGTCGTATCTAAAGAGTAGAGGGTGATTGTATCGCCGTAATCCACATCGCTGTCGGCCGAGACTGCATTCATCTTCAAGGAACCAGAATGATCTTCAGTTAAACTACCTGAAACGGCCTCCGCCACTGGGGCATCATTCACGCCTGTTATCGTGACCGTCAGCGTTGCCTCATTGGAGCTGAGACTACCATCGCTAACGGAGTAGGTCGCAGTCTCAGTTGCCGTCGCACCAGCTTTCAACTTCTGGGCCGCAGCGTTGTTTGCGAAGGCGTATTGAATATCCCCATTGGTCGCCGGCTGACTGAAGGTGCCGTAAGTGCCGTTTTTGGTCGTGAAGGTGTTTACAGACAGGTCGTCGACTTCAGGATCGGAATCATTGCCTAAAACGTTGAACTGCTTGGTTGCTGACGTATCCTCTGTGAAATCCAGATCGTCGTCCTCTGCCTTTGGCGCCGTATTATCGGTAATGCCATCGATGGTGATCGTAATCGACTTTTCCACGCTTCCACCATGCTGGTCAGTCACGGTGTATTTGATGGAATCCTTTGCGGTAGACCCTGTATCCACGTCATCAAGGCTATCGTCATCATCGAACGCGTAGGTAATTTTGTGTTCATCGGTCGTCGTCAGCGCAAAGGTGCCGTGACTGCTAGCGGTCGTGCCAAGCGCAATGGTGAGGTGCTGGTTCTTGTCTGTGACATCTGAATCCACGTCATCTGCCTTGTCCATGGCATCAAATGTAACCTTTGTGGCCCCTTCGCCTTCATTAAGCGTCGTCGCAAATTCCTCAGCCGTTGGATCATCGTTTATACCGGTGATCGTTACAGTGACTTTTCCACCCGTATTGGTGCCTCCCTGGCCATCATTGATCGTGTAGGTTGCGGTTTCTGAAACTGTTTGACCCTCAGCCAAGGATTGAACCGCACTGGATGCGTTATTGAGCCTATACTCGATATCCGCACTGGAAGGTGTCGTTGCGGCGAAGGTACCGTAATCCTTGGTGACCTCAGTAAAAGCTGACAGTGCAAGGGTGCCACCGTCTACGTCGCTGTCATTATCCAGCACATTGAAGGCTTTGGTGGTCGTTGTGCCGTCTTCTTTAACGGAAACCGAGTCAGCTTTAACTTCCGGATCGTCATTCGTTCCTGTCACCTGCACCGTGACGGTACTGGTGTCTTGGGTGTCACCGTCCGTTACATCGTAGGTGAAGCTTGTTTCGGTCGTGGCGGCCTCTTTGAGCTTATCAAAAGCCGTTCCCGGATCAAATGTCATCGCACCATCGGCCGTCAGGGTAAATGTCCCGCCCTTACTGCCAGTGTAGGTTTTGGGGCCTGTCAGTTTGTCGGTACCGACTGAAACATGCTTGGTATCGCCATCGTCTGGATCGGTGACGTTATCGAGTACATTGACACCAGAAATGCCGCTGTTTTCCGTGACGCGCAGGGCGGCATATGTGCCGCTGCTGTGGTGTTCATTACCGTCAACAATAGCGTCGTTCAGCCCCGTGATGGTCACGGTCGCTGTGCTTGTTTTGGTGCTGCCTCGTTGGTCAGAAACACGATAGTGGATGCTGGACGTGACGGTCTCGCCTGCTGCGAGATTATGGTAGCCATCCTTGGTGTGGAAAGTGGCGGCGCCGTTGGCGGTCACGACGAACGCCCCGCCGTTTGAACCGCTTATCTCCGCTCCCAAAACGCCGAGATTGTTGTCAGCGGGATCACCGATAAAGATACCATCCACGATCGGATCAGCACCATCGACATCGTCTGCGTTATCAAGGAAATTTGTTAGCGTGACCGATCCAGCATCTTCGGTAAGGTCGCCTTCTGGGTTTCCCTTTCCCGGCTCGTTACCATCGGTAACATCCTTGTTGATGCCAGTAACGGTAACAGTCAGGGTCGCCGTAGCAGTTTTGCCGTGCTCGTCCTGGATGGTGTAACGCGTGCTGTCTGTGTCGGTTTCTCCAGCTAGGAGGCTGGCGGCGTTGAGGTCGTCGAGGAAGTGGTAAACAATATCGGTTCCGGCACCATTCATCGTAAAGCGACCATAGTCCCCCGTAACTTCGCCGAAGGGCAGCAGAGAGATCGCATCGCCATTGGGATCGCTGTCGTCGCCCAGCACGTTGAACGCAAGGCTCTCCTCATTCTCCCCGAGTTCTTCACCCTCGGTAAAGGAAAGGTAGTCTGCCACTGCGACAGGCGGAGAGTTATGCCCCATAAGCCAAAGCAGGCCCCCGCCTGCCATCGCCCCGCCGGGATGTCCCCAAAGCAGGTTCCAGACGGCGTGCATCGGATAAGCCTGCACGAAAATGTTCTCAGGCCAGACAAAGAGTTTGTCGCCTTCAATCAGGTATTCACCAATTTCAAAAATTCCGCGCCAGCCATCCTCAAAAACGACTGAGACAGCCTGTGTATCTGGATCGCGGGACCACTCCGATACACCAGCGACTTCGTAAAGCAGCCGATCAAGGTCCAACAGCTCTCGAAAACTCTTCCGATCAAGCGTCAAGGCCTCAGACTCAGGCGCGAATAACACCGCCGCAAGTCCGACCGGCACAAGTCCACTGGTGGACAGCAAACCACGCCTAGTCCGTCCGGGAACCCGTTTTAAAAAAATATATATTGCTTTTTTCTACTCTTGATAGAATTTTAGAACAAGGAAATCCTGTCGCAACTGTAATCATGATTTGTGACCCCAAAAACATTTGGCCTGAGGCTCTTTTCGACCTCTAAGCCGGCGCAGCCTTTTTTGCCGCATAACTTTTTATGTAGCTGGTCTAATAAACCTAAGATTATCGGTCAAATTTTTTTCAATTTCCCCTCTAAATCGATAAATACGCTCTGCATAGGACGAGGGGAAAGCGCGGATTCTCTGCCTTAAAGAATGAGTTTCCACAGCCTCTTAGTGATCGTACACGCCTGACTCCAAACACAAATTTGCCCGAATCCAGCGGAGCAAAGGTGAGAAATCTCCTGGCTTCCCTCTGACTTTGGCAGCCATCTTCTCCTCTAGGGTGTTGCAATCGACCTTTGCTATTGATTAGTATACACATTGTATACTTTTGAACCCGGAGTGAAGTGATTGGCGGCAAATCGGAAGCATGATTGTCTGAACAGTCTCAAAGACCGCATCCTGTCCACCGAACTGGAACCGGGCGTGGATTTGGATGAGGCGAGTTTGTGTGAGGCGTATGGGATCTCTCGGACGCCGCTGCGGGAGGTGCTGCAGCGGCTCAGTGGGGATGGGTATATTCAGCTTGAGGACAATCGCGGTGCCAAGGTGGCTTCGATGGACATTGGGGTCATGCGGACCTTCTTTCAGACGGCACCGCTGATCTACGCCAACATCTCTCGACTTGCCGCCGAGAACTGGCGCGCGCCGCAGCTCGATGCGCTCAAACAGACCCAGCGTGCCTTTACCCGCGCGGTTAAGGCCGGCCAGGCCAATGATGCCGCGCTGTGCAATCATCGGTTTCACGGGCAGATTGGCGATATGGCCCGGAACGACTATCTTGTTGCCAGTCTCAACCGACTGCTGATCGACCACACACGGATGAGCCAGACCTTCTACCGCCCGACCTCTGTGGCAGAGTCCGTGCTGGTGGAGCAGGCAATTGAGCAGCACGAGGCCATGATTGCAGCCTTTGAAAGCCGCGAAGCCTCACTGTCGCTGGACCTGGCGCTTAAGCATTGGGACCTGTCCCGCGACCAACTCGAGCGCTTTGTGCGCCCCGACCCCCTGCCCGTTGACGTTTATTCACTGGAAGCCAAGCGCCATGCAGTTTGAAGGCATTTATACCCCCGTGGTCACCCCGTACTTTGAGGACTTCAGCCTCAATCGGGAAGGACTGGCACAGACCATCGACCACCTGATCAGCGCCGGGGTTCACGGCCTGATCATCGCTGGCACGACGGGTGAGTACTACGCCCAGTCCGCTGAAGAGCGCATCGAGATGATGGCGCTGGCCAAAGACATGATAGGCGGCCGCCTGCCCATGATTGTCGGCACTGGCGCGATCCGGACCGAGGACAGCATCGCTTTTGCCGAGGCGGCCAAGGATGTTGGCGCGGACGCCCTGCTGATCGCAACCCCGCCCTATGCCTACCCCACGGGACGGGAAATTGCGCTGCATGCGTTGGCGATTGACCGCGCGGCGAACCTGCCGGCCATGCTGTACAACTACCCAGGACGGATGAGCGTCAATATGGATGAAGAGACGCTCGACCGACTGGGGCGGTCTCCAAACTTTTGCGCGATCAAAGAAAGCTCGGGCGATCCGAACCGTCTTCATATGCTGGCGCGCGACTATCCGCACATCCAACTCAGTTGTGGGATGGATGATCAGGCGCTGGAATTCTTTGCCTGGGGCGCGCGGTCCTGGGTGTGCGCGGGGTCCAATTTCGCCCCCGAAGCGCATATCGCGCTGTATCAGGCCTGCGCACACGACGGCGACTTCACCAAGGGCCGCGCGATCATGTCCGCGATGATGCCGCTCATGCGAGTATTGGAACAGGGCGGCAAGTTCATCCAGTGCATCAAGCACGGCCTGACGCTGCGCGGGATCGATGCCGGACCGCCGCGCCGTCCCCTGCAACCGCTGAACAAGGATGACAAGCGCGAACTCGCCGAAGTCATCCGCACGATGAACACCACCATTTCCCAAATCACCGGTACAACAATCGGCACACCGATCGGCCAGACAGTCGGCCAGAGCCTTGGAGCACGTTCATGAGCGACCTTCTGACACGCACCGAATATCAAGCCATTGCAGACGAGATGGTGTATCCACGCGCCGCCTTCATCGACGGCAAATACCAGGCCGGACGGGGCGACAGCCTGACGTCGATCAACCCGGCAACGGGGCACGCAATTGCCCAGATCGCCGCCTGCAATACCGAAGACGTGGATTTTGCCGTGCAGAAGGCCAAAGAAGCCTTTGAGCAAGGGCACTGGTCGAAGATGCATCCCTCCGAGCGCAAGGGCGTTCTCGTCCGTCTCTGCAAGCTCATGACCCGCAACAGGCGCGAGCTGGCGGTGCTGGAAAGCCTGGAAAGCGGTAAGCCGATCGCTGATTGCGAGGGCATCGACATCCCGGAGAGCATTCACACCATCCTGTGGCACGCCGAGGCCATCGATAAGATTTATGATCAGACCGGCCCCAGCGGCGACAGCGCGATTTCGATGATCGTGCGTGAGCCGATTGGTGTGGTGGGTGCTGTGCTGCCGTGGAACTTCCCGCTGCTGATGCTGGCGTGGAAGATCGGCCCTGCGCTGGCGGCTGGCTGTTCCGTGATCGTGAAGCCAGCCGAACAGACATCCATGACCGCGCTGCGTGTTGCTGAACTGGCTGCAGAAGCAGGGATACCGCGCGGCGTGCTGCAGGTGCTGCCCGGCGACGGTCCATCGGTGGGAGAACCGATTGGTATGCACCCGGACATCGACATGGTCAGCTTCACGGGCTCGACCGAAACTGGCCGCCGCTTCTTGCGCTATGCCGCAGACAGCAATCTGAAGAAAGTCGTTCTGGAATGCGGGGGCAAAAACCCGGCCGTGGTGCTGGAAGATGCAGAGAACCTCGACCACGTGGCCGAGAACGTGGTCAATGCCGCGTTCTGGAACATGGGTGAGAACTGTTCAGCCAATTCTCGCCTGATCGTCCACCGCGACATCAAAGGTCCGCTTATGGAGCGCATTCTGGCCCGGGTGCGAGACTGGAAAACCGGCGACCCGCTGGACCCAAGTAACAGCCTGGGCGCCCTGATCGATACGGAGCACCGCGGCAAGGTTGCCTCTTTCTTAGGCGGCGATGCGTTGATTGGCGGTGCGATGGAGGGACCGTACTGCCCGCCGACGATCTATGAGGTATCGCGCGATGATCCCCGTGCGCGAGAGGAAATCTTTGGTCCTGTGCTTAGTGTGATTGAGGTGGCATCGATGGATGAAGCCATCGAGGTGGCGAATGACACAGACTATGGCCTGACCGCGTCCGTGTTTACCGCCAACGCGCGAAAAGCGCTGCGTGCCGCCCGCGACATCAGGGCGGGCACGGTCACGGTGAACTGCTATGGTGAAGGCGACATCTCCACACCCTTTGGCGGTTACAAGCAATCGGGATTTGGCGGTCGCGACAACGGCATCCATGCACACGATCAATACACCGAACTCAAGACCATCTGGATTGATTTGACCGATCCTGCAGACGGGGACAACGTCGGATGAGTGTAGCAGCAGTAGGCACGGAGCGGCGCGGACGCGGTGCACGTAAGGCGTCCCGGCAGAAGCGCAACACGGCAATGCTGCCCGCGCTCAAGCGGGCTTTACCGCTGACCGAGCCGATGTCGCAGGAGCAAGTCGAGAAGATCGATGCAGCGTCGATGGACATTCTGGAAAACGTCGGCGTGGTGTTCCGCGATGATATCGCACTCGAAGACTGGCGTAAGGCCGGGGCGGACGTTCGCGGTGAGACCGTGCATCTGGATCGCGGGCTGGTGCGGGAGCTGATCACCACGATCCCGAGCGACTTCACGATCCACGCCCGCAATCACGCCAATGATCTGCCCTTTGGCAATGATCACTCGATTTTTGTGCCCATGACCGGCGCGCCCTATTTGCGCGATATGGACGATGTGCGGCGAAACCCGATGCTCGAAGACCTCGCCAACTTCCACAAGCTCAGCCACCTGCTGCCAGCGATCCATTCAAGCGCGCACCATATCGTTGAGCCCTACGACCATCCGATTTCACACCGACATCTGCGGATTACCTATTCGTCGATGAAGCACAGCGACAAGACCTTCATGGGCATGACGACCTCGCCCAAGAACGCCGAAGACGTCATGGAAATGTGCGCGGTCCTGTTTGGTGAAGAGTATATGGAGACCCATCCGGTCTGCACAGGCAACTGCAATGGCAACTCGCCACTGGTTTGGGATGAAACTATGCTGGGCGCGATGCGCGCCTTCGCCCGACGCAACCAGCCAGTGCTGTGCTCGCCATTCGTGCTGGGCGGGGCGAACACGCCAGCCTCCGTCGCGCCCACGGTGGCGCAACTGAACGCCGAGGCTCTGTCCGCGCTGGCCTATACTCAAGTGGTGCGCAAAGGCACACCGGCGATCTACGGGCACTATCTCGCGACCGTGTCGATGAAGTCAGGCGCGCCCATGGCCGGAACGCCTGAAATCAGCTTGATGAACTTCATGATTGGACAGATGGCGCGTCACTATGACGTACCGTGGCGGACCTCGAACACGCTGGGCGGCTCCAAGACCTTTGACGCTCAGGCAGGCTATGAAAGCGCCACGACCATGATGGCGGCACTCATGTCCGGGGCCAACTATATCTGGCACTCTGCGGGCTGGAACGAGGCGGGCATGCACTGCTCTATGGCCAAGTTCGTGGTGGATGCCGAGCAATGCGCCATGGGATACCGCATGGCCGAGGGTGTACGCTGGGACGACTTTGACGAAGCGTTGCAAGCGGTGCGGGACGTGGGTCCGGGGGGGCATTATCTGGGCCATCCGCACACGCTGGAGAACTTCCAGCGAGCGTTCTTCATGCCGGAGATGTTCGACAACAACTCGATCGAGCAATGGCAGGCCGAGGGCTCGGTTGAGATTAATGAACGCGCCTTGCAGCGCGTACGTGATCTGCTCAATGAGTACGAGGAACCGGCTTTAGACCCGGGTGTCAACGAGGCGCTGCTCGACTACATCGCCCGGCGAGAGCGGGAGATCCCGGCCGTCGAAGCTCTCAACCAGGACCATTAACCATGACCCTCCCATCCCCGATGAGCTCAGCCCCACGCTTCGCCGGTCAAACCGCGCTGGTCACCGGTGCGGGCGGCGGAATTGGTGGCGCTATCGTTGCCCGATTGAAGGCAGAGGGCGCGTGCGTGGTTGCGACTGACCTGCGGCTCGAACCCGGGCAGACGGCTGCTGACCACGTGATCACCGGCGACCTAATGGACCCGGCGTTTACAGACGGCTTGCCGAGGACCGTCGCAGACCTGACCGGGCGGATGGACATTCTGTGCAACAACGCCGGTATCATTGCACGGGGGCAGATTACCCAGGCCAGCGATGAGGATCTGCGCCGGTCGCTAGCCATTAACGTCGAGGCCCCTTTCCGCCTGTGCCGCAGCGCCATCCCGATCATGGCAGCCCAAGGCGGCGGCGCCATCGTGAACACGGCGTCATGTTGGGGGCTACAGCCTGGCCCCGATCATCCGATCTACGTCATGACCAAGGCGGCTCTGGCCTCACTGACCCAGTGCTTGGGGCGCGACCATGCCCCACAAGGGATCCGCGTCAACGCTGTTTGTCCCAATGAAGTCAACACCGCCATGCTGCGTTCTGGCTTTGAAATCCGGGGCCTGGACGCCGAAGAAGGCATCACCGCGCTGAACCAATCCGTACCGCTGGGCCGGATTGCCGAGCCTGAAGACATCGCAGACGTGGTCGCCTTTCTCGCCTCAGACGACGCGCGTTATATGGTTGGCGCGCTGCTCGAAGTGAACGGGGGGAAACCCGTCGGATGAGCCACGCTTCCACCAAACCGACCGAGGCGTCTGTCCAAAAAGTCGCGCTGGTCACCGGGGCCAGCAGTGGCATTGGTGAAGCCATTGCCCGGCGACTGGATGCCGAGGGCTATCGCGTCCTCTGCGCTCAGCGTCGCACCGCGCCGGTTGGTGAAACCATCGCGCTGTCCCTGCTCGACCCCGATGCGGTCGAACGTTTGAGTGCCGCCGTCACTGCAACAACCCATCGGCTCGACGTGCTGGTCAACAACGCCGGCGTCATGCTCGAAGGCACGGTTCAGGAAAGCTCGTTGGAGGACTGGCAGACACAGATGCACTTGAACCTGACGGTTCCCTTTGCCCTGTGCAAAGCCCTAATGCCCCTGCTCCATGCCAGCCGAGGTAGCATCGTCAACATCAGCAGCGTCGAAGCCAGTGCCTCCAACCCGCGCCACCCGGCCTACTGCGCCTCAAAGGCCGGACTGAACGGCCTCACCCGCGCCATTGCCGTGGATGAAGGCCCCGAAGGGGTCCGCTGCAACGCTGTTGCGCCGGGCTGGATCGATACACCCTTAAATCTCGATTTCATCAACTCGCTGACCGGCGACACGACAGAATTTCACCAGGGGCTAACATCCATCCACCCCCTAGGTCGTACCGGACGCCCCGAAGAAGTTGCCGCGCTGGTGTGCTGGCTTGCCTCCGAAGACGCAGGCTTTACCACCGGGCAAGTCATCACCGTTGATGGCGGGCGCACGGCTAAGCTGAGCCTGCCATGACGACCCAGCCCCGCAACCGGATCACCGTTCCGCCCTTGCCCCGCGAGCCTGGCCCTGCCGCTTGGAACGCGCTGCTGCCCCAGCCGCCCGCCCCACGCGTGCTCGATGAGAAACGCACGGCGGACTGGGTGATCATTGGAGCTGGGTTTGCGGGTTTGGCGGCGGCCAAACGGCTTAGTCAGCTGCGCCCAGAGGATAGCATTGTTCTGCTCGAAGCAATCCGTTTCGCCGACGGCCCCGCCGGACGCAATTCAGGCTTCATGATAGACCTGCCCCACGACCTGACCAGCGAAGACTACGGCGGCGCTGTAGAATCCGATCGTGCCCAGACCCGCGCCAATCGCGCCGCTATCGACTTTGCACAGGCCATGGCTGAAGAAGCGGGCCTGAGCAAAGAAGCCTTCAACCGTTGCGGTAAAATTAACGGCGCGGCGACTGAGAAGGGCCACAGTCACAACCTCGATTATTCCCGTCATCTCGAACGTCTTGGCGAAGGCTTTGACATTCTGGATGCCAAGGCAATGCAGGATCTGACCGGCATAGACTACTATCGCTCGGGCCTGTTCACGCCAGGGTCCGCGATGATTCAGCCTGCGCTATACATCCGCTCTCTGGCACGGGCTTTGGAATCAAACCGACTGACGCTTTACGAGAACTCACCCGTGCGCGGGCTGGTTCGTCAAGGCACGGACTGGGTGATTCAGACCGATGCTGGCCAAGTCACCGCGCCCAAGGTGATCCTCGGCGTTAACGGCCTGATCAACAATTTCGGCTTCTATCAAGGCCGCCTGATGCACTTCTTCACCTATGGCTCAATGACCCGCGCGCTTTCCGAGGGCGAAGTCGCCGCGCTGGGTGGCGCTGAGAACTGGCACCTGACCCCGGCAGACCCCATGGGCACAACTGTTCGTCGCACCACTGGGACCGGCGGCCACCGGATTGTCGTCCGAAACCGCTTCAGCTTTGACCCAACAATGGAAGTTCCTCCCGAGCGCTTCGACACCATCAACCGCGACCACGACCGCTCCTTTGCTGTTCGGTTTCCACAGTTGGCCGGGATGGAGATGGAATATCGATGGGGCGGCAGGATCTGTTTGTCCCCCAATAACGTGGGCGCCTTTGGTGAGGTCGAGGACGGCTTGTACTCCGCCTGCTGCCAGAACGCCCTTGGAACGGCCAAGGGAACGCTGCTGGGCATGGCAGCAGCAGAATTGGCCACAGGCCATCAGAGCGCCTATCTGGACTACCTTCTGTCCGAGCCAGCTCCAACTCGTGTTCCGGGCGGTCCCTTCAAGAGTTTGGGCGCGACGGCCGTGATCAAGTGGAATGAGTTTCGCGCCGGTCGAGAATTCTAAAACCCAGCCTATTTGGTCCAAATCGATGCGGATTCGCGCGCTCGATTCGCCATCAATGGATCATTATAAGACTTAAGCCTCAATGCAAGTTCCGTTGAATGGGTGGCTCGTCGCAATAAACCACCATTATGCGTTGCGCGTGCGTCTAAAACGAGAACACCATCTGGTTTTTTCCACAAATGCTTGTTGCCGATGTGTCACATATGTACGCATGAATCATCAATACCAAGCACGATTTCAACCAATTACAGGGCCTGATCCATGAACCTGCTGACAAGAATCAGCTTTGGAGTCTTTGCGGTGTGTTGCCTGTCCGGCAGCGCCCACGCACAGCTTTTCAACCTGTTCGGCAATTCAGAGCCGCAAGGGGTTCAGGAATATTACTGCATCAATGATACCGAGGTGCTGGAGCAGCCGCTTTGCGTTCCGATTGCCGAGGCTCAACCGACCCCGAGCGTTCGGGGAAGTCACAGTCTAAAGCAAGAAGAGCGCGTGGTGGCCACCAAAGCAGATATTATCCTGCTCAGCGCCAAAGTGGCTAAGTTAGAGGCCAGGCTCGCCAAGATCCCAAACACCTTCAACAACCGTCAGAAGACCGATCAGCTGAAGGAAGAGATCTTGGCGACGCACTACCAGCTCACGATGCTGACCACTGTTTTGTCAAACTAGGCGCATTTTCGCCAGTTTTGGTCAGAATCTTCTATTAGCGAGAGCGGACAAGGCGCCGCGCCAAGACAGCCCCCACTGCCACCAAGGCACCAGCCGCCACAATCACCATTTCGGTGTGGCTGTGCGCTGCAGCGGAGGTGTGTGCAGCAGCAGATCCAGCGGTCAGCAGCAAAGCAGAAGCGGAAAGCATCAGGGGGTACATAGGGTTAGTTCCTTGTTGGTGTCTCTTCTTCGCATTGTGGCGAAACCACAGGGTTCATGCCACCAGCAAAAAAGACAATCTCGAGCGCAATTGCGCCATGGCTTCTGTTGGGACATGCGCTCGTTCATATCGAAATCAAGCGTCGCAATGCATCGAGATCAGCATCTGACTTTCTGGCCTGTGCAATCACTTCTCCCCGCCTCATCACTGTAAAACTGTCCGAGAGCCGCTGTGCCCAATCAAAGTACTGCTCCACCAGAATAATCGACATGTTGCCTTCTTCTTTGAGCGCTTGGATAACATCCCCGATTTGTTGAATGACGTTGGGTTGAATGCCTTCGGTCGGCTCATCAAGGATCAGCAGGCGAGGCTTCGTGATCAAGGCACGCGCAATGGCGAGCTGCTGTTGCTGTCCGCCCGAAAGGTCGCCGCCGCGCCGCGCCAAGAAATCGGCGAGGATTGGGAACAATTCAAACACGCGATCGGGAATGCCCCATTCCTTTCTGGGCAAGCAGGCAAAGCCGCTCTTGAGGTTTTCTTCGACAGTCAGGCGTGGAAAGATCATGCGCCCTTGCGGCACGTAACCAACCCCTGCCCTCGCCAGCTGATGCCCGCGCAGTCGGCCTAAATCGGTATCGCCCAGGGAGATGGAACCGCCGCTGAAAGGGTGCAGCCCAACAATGGCTTTCAGAAGCGAGGTCTTGCCAACCCCGTTGGGCCCCATGACGCAGGTGACCTCGCCGGTGCGAGCCTCTAACGAAACGCCATGCAGGATTTGTGAGGCGCTGTAGGACAGGGTGATGTTCTTAGCGACCAAGGTAGACATCGATCACCTCCGCATTGTTAACCACGTGATCAATAAAGCCCTCGGCGAGGACCGATCCTTCGTGCATCACCGTCACCCGACAGTCGAGATTACGTACGAATTCCATGTCGTGCTCGATCACCACCACGGACCGGGCTTGGGAGACCTCGCGCAAGATTTCCACGGTCCGTTCCCGCTCTGCTGGAGTCATGCCGGCGGCGGGCTCGTCAACAAGCAGCAGCTTAGGCTCCTGGGCCAGAAGCATACCGATTTCCAGCCACTGCTTTTGCCCGTGGGAGAGAATGCCCGCCGGGTCGTGCAAGACGTCCTGAAGATGGATTTGCTCGGCAACGTCCTGCACCCGGCGGCGGTCGTTACGGCTCAGGGTGTAGAAAATCCCTGCAACGGGCCCGCGCGGGTTGGCCAGCGCCATCATCAGGTTTTCGAAGACGCTCTGGTGCTCAAAGACGGTGGGACGTTGGAATTTCCGGCCGATGCCCAGCCGTGCAATAGCAGCCTCAGACTTGCGCAGGACATCGGTGGAGCCAAAGATCACCCGCCCCTGATCGGGACGGGTCTTACCGGTAACCACATCCATGAAGGTTGTCTTACCCGCACCATTGGGACCAATGATGGCCCGCAACTCGCCCTCTGAGACTGTAAATGACAGGTCGTTTAGTGCCTTGAACCCATCAAACGAGACCGTCACAGACTGCATCATCAGCAGCGACGAACCCGCGTTCAGCGCGGCGGGCTGGTAGCTGGACAGCGTCGCAGCTGGAATCGCGTCCACGGGGTCGGGAAGCGGTGCCATATTCAGCACCATGGGAGGATATTTGCTCATGCGCTTGCCACCACATCGCGGTTTGAACGGGGACGGTCTGAGGGCTTACTCAAGCTGGTTCCTGCGACCCTGATCTTGGCCTCGTCGTCCGGGTCGTGCGGCGGGGTCGCACCCTCCACCAGCCGGGCTTTAAACAGCCGCTGCCAAACCAAACCCACTATATCGTGCCACAGGCCCATGATCCCGCGAGGCAGGAACAGGGTTACCAGCACAAACAACAGGCCCAGAACAATGGGCCAGAATTCAGGCCAGGGAACTCCGCTCACATCAATGGATACAGCGCCAAAGCCGATGGTATTGATCCAACCTCCAGTGAGTGCCGAACGCAACAGGTTGGCGGTAACCGCGCCGACAATGGCGCCATAGATCATGCCGCGACCTCCCAGCGCGACCCAAACCGCGATCTCGATCGACTTCAGCGGGCCAAAGCTATCGGGGTTAATGATCCCGGCTTGGGGCGCAAACAAAGCCCCGGCAACACCGGCCATCATAGCGGAAACGACAAAGGCAAAAACCTTGTAGCCCTCGACCTGGTACCCCAGGAACCGGACGCGATCCTCGTCGTCGCGAATGCCACGAATGATGTTGCCGAACTTGGACTGTGTCAGGAACAGGGTCAGCGCGTAGCCAACCATCAGCGCCAAACCTGAGGCGATGAATAACCACGCCTTGGTCGAGGGCTCTGTCATGGATGCGCCCAGCACGTTTTGCAGGCCGGACAGGCCGTTGTTCCCGCGCAGCCCGAACTCGTTCATGATGAACAAATACCCCAGCACCAGCGTCAATGCCTGAGTGATAATAGACAGATACACGCCCGTGACCCGGCTGCGGAAGGCCAACCAGCCAAAGGCAAAGGCTAGCGTGCCGGGAACAAGCAGCACCATGAGTGCCTGAAACCAGAATTGATCAGCCAGCAGCCAGAACCAAGGCCAGGGTCCTTCGCCCTGCCCCACCACCGAGAAGATTGACTGCTTAACGGCCTCATCCCGGGCCACAGCGTCGGTGATTTGCGCCAGTTTGTCGTCAGCGGTGGCATAGATCAGGTTCATGCCGATGGCATACCCACCCAGCGCGAAAAACGCTCCGTGGCCCAGCGATAGAATACCGCAAAAGCCCCAGACCAGGTCCATGGCAACCGCGAGCAGCGCAAAGCACAGGATTTTGCCGAACAGTTGCACCATCGTATCAGGCAAAGCGCCGCCACCGCCGCTGAAGGATCCATTGGCGAGCGGGACATAGGTCATGAACGCCGCGAGCAGCGCAAACACCACCAGCATCGAAATCATGGGCGAGGCGCGACGATATCGGCGGCTCAGATTGGCGTATTGTAACGCGGTCATCATCATAGCTCAGCCGACCTCCCCTTTTGCGCAAATAGGCCTCGGGGCCGGAACTGGATGAAACCGATGACGGCAACCAGGATGATGGCTGTGGCCAACAGTGTGTTGTTGGGAAACAAGGGCTCAACCAGCTTGGTCGCCATACCCACCAACCCGGCTCCGACCAGTGCACCCCAGAGACTGCCAACACCGCCCACCACGATCACCATGAAGCTCGGAATAATGAGATCTGTGCCCATATCCGGGTTGGTTTTCAGAATCTGACTAAGCACCGCGCCGGCAAGCCCTGCGATGCCGGAGCCCAGGCCAAAGGTGAGATAATCAATGCGGCTGGAGTTAATGCCCATGGTCTTGGCGATGGCGCGGTTTTGTGTCACCGCCCGCATCTCTAACCCAAAGCGAGAGCGCTGGAGAAACGCTAGCAACCCGAAGAACACTGCCAGCGCGATGGCAAAGACAAACAGCCGAGGCGTGGTGATACCCAGGATTGGGTTCACCGACAGATTTCCGGCCAGCCAATCTGGGGTCACGATGGGGCGGTTTTGGGGGGTAAAGATGATCCGGAAAGACTGCTGTAAAACCAGCGAAACCCCAAAGGTAGCCAGCAGTGTTTCAAGAGGCCTGCCGTAAAGAAACTGGATCACCAGCCGCTCAAGAATGACGCCGGCCACAAAGGCAACGGCAAAGGCCAGAGGGATCGAGACCAGCAGGCCAATTCCGGGTGCCATGGGCAAGGAGGACTGCACCACAAATGTTGTGTAGGCGCCGATCATAATAAACTCACCGTGCGCCATGTTGATGACCCGCATCACGCCAAAAGTAATGGCCAGTCCGATAGCGCTGAGAAGCAGCACCGAGGCCTGCGAAAGGCCGAAAAGAATATTGTTGCCAAAGTTATTCAGCGCCACAATTGTTTCAATGCTGGCAAGTCGGGCGTCGGCCGCCGTGCGGACGGCGTCGGTTTGGTTCCGGTCATTCGATAACCGCTGCACCGCACCCCGTACTGCCGGTTCCAGCCGGTCCCCCATGATGGCCAATTCATCAAGAACGGTGGTTTCGTCGGCTACGGCAAAGGTTGCAATCAGGGTCGCCGTTTCCATTGCGCGGCGGTTCTCTGGCACGGTTTCGCTTTCGAGAGCCTGTTGCAGAAGAGCGCGCGACGCCTCAGTTGGCTTTTTGGCAAGTTGCTGTGCGGCAAAGAGACGGCGTAGGGGGTCGGTGCTGCTGAGATCCAGCGCAGCGAGCCCGGGCCGGAGGATGGCCTTGATAGGCGTGGAGTTCTTAACCTTTTTGGTTTCTTTACGGCCCAGAGACCCGAGGTCTTCACCCGAAATCGGATCGCTGATGCGGTAACCGTCATCTGTCTTTTTAGCAAAGATGATCAAGTTATCAGTGCGCCGGTAATGCAACCGCCCCTCGATCCAAGCCTCCAACACGGCCCGGGTTTGGGGCGTGCGTGTGGCGGCGACTTCGGCAGCTATTTCTTTGATTGTGGCGGTCTTACCCGTGGCCAGGTCGTCGGCGCGGTTGGCCAGAATATCACTTAGCGTTTGCGCCGCGGCCCCAAAGGGCGCGAGGAGCATAATCAGCGCGAAAAGCGGTAACAGAACAAGGTGCATGGCGTCAGCCTTTGCGAAGGGAACGGGACTACAGGACAGCCTTCCAATCCATCATCAACCCTACAGGCCGCAAGGGGTGCAGAGAGGCAGAGGACCAACGAGGGAGGCTAGAAACAGACGCTGGGAAGACGGCGCTCGATCGCGTCCGTCTCCCCACCGTTTTTTGGCAGTGAGAACCGATTAGTAGTTCTGGCCGAAACACTCGCCTGATTCGGTGTCGTAGTTACCGCAATCCACCTCAGGATCTGCCCAGTCAGACATCCGCGTAGCAGAGGCTGCGAGGAAGTCGGTCCAAGCGTCGCCCGGTACTTCTTCGGTCTGAGACACGATATCGAACTGACCGTCATCCTGGATCTCACCGATCAGTACTGGCTTGGTCAGGTGGTGGTTTGGCAGCATCGTGGCAGAACCACCCGTCAGGTTTGGAACCGACATGCCGTAGATTTCTGGACGCCAATCAGCGTAGGTCTCAGAACCCGCAGCCTCAACCGCCTGAGCCCACAACTTGAAGCCGATGTAGGTGGCTTCCATGGGATCGTTGGTTACGCGGTCATCGTTCCCAATATAGCCCTTCCAGGTGTCAACAAAGGCATCGTTGACGTCCGCTTCGGCAGACTGGAAATAGTTCCATGCTGCGAGGTGACCGACCAGTGGACCGGTATCCAGGCCAGACAGCTCTTCCTCACCTACTGAGAACGCGACAACCGGGATGTCTTCGGCCGAAATGCCCTGGTTGGCGAGTTCTTTGTAGAACGGAACGTTCGCGTCGCCGTTAATCGTGGAAATCACGCCCACCTTCTTACCCGATGCGGACAGATCCTTGACCGTGGAAACGATCGTCTGCCAGTCGGAGTGACCAAAGGGTGTGTAGTTGACGAAGATGTCTTCAGCGGCGATGCCAGCGTCAAGCAGGTACTGCTCAAGGATGGTGTTTGTCGTGCGCGGGTAGACGTAATCCGTGCCCAACAGAGCAAAGGACTCAACGCCCAGCTCTTCAAGGTAGTAATCAACCGCAGGAATGGCCTGCTGGTTAGGTGCAGCGCCCGTGTAGAAAACGTACTTGGAGGATTCTTCACCCTCGTACTGCACCGGGTAGAAGAGCGGCACAGAAGCCAGTTCCTCGATCACGGGCAGGACCGATTTCCGCGATACAGATGTCCAGCAGCCGAACATCACGTCGACGCCTTCGATCTCAATCAACTCGCGCGCCTTCTCGGCAAACAGGGGCCAATCCGAAGCGGGATCAACGACCACAGCTTCGAGCTGCTTACCCAGCAGGCCACCCGCTTTGTTCTGTTCCTCAATCATCATCAGGACTGTGTCCTTCAGCGTCGTTTCAGAAATCGCCATAGTGCCGGAAAGGGAGTGAAGAACACCAACTTTGATGGTGTCATCGTCTGCTAAAGCAGCGTTTGCAGCGAGCCCACCCATCAGGGCGCCAGCTGCAATCAGGAGCGTTTTCATGGTTCTTGATTCCTCGTGTTACTTGTCTCGGTTTTGAACCTTGGTGAGAGGTTCCGAACGCTGTTTGTGGCACGTTCTGAAGCAAAGGCTATTCAAGTGCCTATGTACTGGTCTAGTGCTGATTCCGGCACAGCGTGTTGACCTTTGAGCAACACCCACGCTTTAGCAACGGCGGGCGATCCAGATAGTTTAGGGTCGATTGACAGTCCCAATTAAGGTGAATGGAAGACCGCAAATCGTCCCTTTTCAATCGTGGGCCCCTAGGCTGAATCGTCGTGGATTTCGATGGAAGATTGACCATCCCAAACGTCGCCAAATTCCTCTGCAGTACGGGTTTCAGCGACTTGGAATTATGCCACCGCTTTGACGTCACCTCCGCCGGGAATCATCGCATTTGCAGGCCCTTTTTCGGCTGCCCAGAGGTCTCCAAAAACCATCAAAGGTCGCCGGCACCCAATCCAGTAATCGTCATCCCAAAGCCAACCACAAGACCGCTTCCGACCAATCAGCCAATTCGCGCACGATTATTGGCGTTCTCGTTGAGGACCATCGGATGGTGAAGCAAGGCTGCAAGTTTCCAGATCATCGCAGGATCGGTCCACGATCAGCGGCAGGTCTCACACCCTTTGGGAGAGGCGTAAAGCCGGCTCCAGACTCAGTCCGCGGCAGGCGCGGGAGACGAATGTCACTGCCGGTTCAAGCGCCGTATTAACCACCCACGCAGCCTTAATATCCGCCCAAACAAGGCCGCCGCAAACCTTCATCCGCAGGCCGGGGGTCCCCGCTGAACTTTGACTGCGCGCGGCGTGCCATTTCCTCTATCACCCCCCATTCAAATCGCGGTAGAAACGCGCTGATTTTGGGGTCTGCCTCCCAACACATCCGCAATGTTCCGTCCGGTTGCCTGCCCCCCCGGACATCGAAAACTGCGATATCGAGCGCTGGCGTGACATCAGCGTCCCTCGATAGCGGCGAATCCACTAAGCCATAATTAGCCTCATTTTCCACCAACACAGAGTTCTGAGGCCTGAGTTTGGCAAACCCGTGCATTATAACCGCTTCAGAATTGAGACAATTTGCCTCCCCCGCACGTCAGCACAATGGCGCTTGTAGACGGTCTTCGACGCTTGCAGACTTACTTTGCGGTTCCTTTTGCCGCACCTTCGGGCAAATTTGCTACTCAAGGGACGCGGGCGCCATGGAATTTAGTGTTCAACTTTCTTCAGACTACCCGAACAAAAGCTACGGCGGCGAACGGGTCTATCGGGACATGATCGAGCAAGCGGTGTTGGCCGACCGGCTGGGCTTTGATGCGGTGTCGATCACCGAGCACCATTTGGTCAATTGCCTGATGATGCCTGCGCCGCTGACTTTCGCGGTGAAGCTTGCCGCGCATACCAAGAAGATCAAGATTCTGACCTGTGTGGTTGTGCTGCCTCTGCACGATATGCGGACCTACGCCGGTGAGGTCGTCGTTGCGGATATTTTCTGCGAAGGGCGGCTGTTTCTTGGGGTCGGTCGCGGAGCGTTCAAGTTTGAAATGGAGCGCCTGGACGTTCCCATGGATGAAACGCGAGAGCGGTTCGACGAGAGTCTGGACGTGTTGCAAGCCCTGCTCAGCGAAGAAGAAGTCAGCTGGGATGGAAAATACTACCAGTTCGCCCCCCTCACCATCATGCCCCGCCCCGTGCGTCCAGGCGGTCCGCCAATGATGATGGCCGTGATGAACCCCGAGGGCATATACCACTGCACCAAACGCGGGTTTCACATCCAGACCACACCCCTTTCCGGCAACCAACAGATGCTGGTTGATCAGGTCGAGGCCTTTAACCGCGGTAAGGCGGATATGGATGGCGCAGGCGATCATCTGACGCTTTCGCTCTCTCGCGTGGCGCATGTTGCGTCTTCACAGACCGAGCGCGCGCGAAAAAACCGCGCTGCCTATGACTACTACTGCCGCTTCGACAACATCTATCTCGGCCCCGGCTTGGTCGATGCGGGCATGATCCGGCAAATCCCCCGTCAGCAATCAGCTGAAGAGCTCGAAAAGAGTCTGCTGATCTGTACCCCTTCGGAGATGATCGACAAGCTTGGCCCCTATCAGGACCTGGGTATCGATCGGGTGATCATGAACATGAACTTTGGCCTCGACCAGCAGGACACGCTGGACGCGATCCAGTGCTTCGCCGAAGACGTCATGCCCCACTTCACCGATCGATCGCCCCCAAAACTCTCGGCAGTGGGATAAGATGAGCAAAGCAGTAGATTGCGCATTCAGCATCGAGGGCGACGGCCCGCCCCTGTTCCTCATCCACGGGATCGGCGCGGCCAGGAATACCTGGACTAAGGCGATGCCGCTGCTGACGCAGCATTTCACCGTTGTCACTTACGATTTACGTGGCCACGGCGCCTCGCCCCTGCCCGATGCCCGCTTTGGCCTCGATGAGCTGGTTGCGGATCTGGAACGCGTGCGGGAAAGGACAGGGTTTGAACAGGCGCACTTCGCCGGGCACTCGCTGGGTGGCATGATCGGTCCAGCCTATGCGCGGGCTTTTCCTGAGCGGGTGCTGTCGCTGGGATTGCTCTCAACAGCAGCATTTCGCACCAGCGACGACAGCGCCAAGGTTCGCGGTGTGGTGCAGGCCATGCGCACCGCCAGCGTCCCAGAAATCCTGGCCACGCTCGCGAACCGCTGGTTCACCAACGCCTTTATCGAAGCCCATCCAGAGGTCGTTGAAGCCCGCATGGAGCAGGTAATTGGCACGGATACGGAGATTTTCCTCAACGTTTTCGACATCTATGCGGAAACCGAAATGGCCCCTTGGCTGGCTGAGGTGTCCGCTCCCGCGCTGGTGCTAACAGGCGAAAATGACGGCGGATGCCCGCCGCGCCTGAATGAGAAGATTGCCAAAGCTTTGTCAGGGTCAAAGCTCGTGGTTTTGCCCGATGTAAAGCATTCCATCATGCTCGAATGCGGTGATGTCGTCGCTGGGCACATGCTCTCCTTCATCCAACACCAACACCGCGCCCTGAACGCCTGAACGCTGGAACGATCCTCAAGTCTGCACCGGTTAAGCCGCCCCGTTTCGAACGCGAAGTTTTCCCATTGCTGCCCGGAAACGGCTTCATATGTCCGTTACAGGGTGCCTATCAGTGAGTTTTGAGGCGGGATTTGTCCCTTGGTTATTGCGCGAATATGGATGGTTACGGGGCTGTTTGTCCTCATCTGTCTGCAGAGCGGTTGTTCAGCATTCGGATCGGAATCTGAGCGCATTCCGACCGCTAGCGCTCCATCCAACGGCGGCGCTGTACCCGATTACCTAAGCACCGATGGAAGCGGCGGCGGTGCGTCGGTTTCCTTTACTGCCTTGGACGATATTCTGATGCAGGAGTTGCAGGCCTTTCGCAGCACGCAGGGGATGAGCACGCTCACGCGGGATCCACAGTTGGACGAAGCCGCCCAAGCGCTGGTGAACGTGATGGCGCGCAAGAATGATCTTAGCCACCGCGCCGACGGACAGCGTGCCGGAGATCGGATCGCGGCGGCGGGCTACGTCGTCTGTACCTACGGCTCACCGTGGGCGGAGAACATTGCACGCTCGTCGAGCTTTGGCACGGCGGCCGATGTGGCTGAAACCATCATGACCGGCTGGATCAACTCACCTAATCACCGCCGCAACATGGCCGGTCGTTTCGCTGAAGTCGGCCTGGCCGTTGCCCTAACCGGCGATGACAGTCGGATCTATGCCGCTCAAGTATTTGCCACACCGGGGCCGGGTCCGTGCTTATAACCTGCTCGAACTGGGATTGAGGTGCCACAGGCTGGCATCGACCGCAGCGCCTTCTTTGCGGTTGAGGAATACAGCGCGGGTGAACACGGGCGCTGCCACCAACAAAAATAGCCGCTGCTGTGCCAGCAAACCCTGCACCATACGTTCAGGTAAATAGGCGGTGCCGCCGGTTTGCAGGATGTAGGAAAGCGCTGGCGAGGGCGCGCTGAAGGTCAGGCGGGCCGAGTTGGCGTCGGCGTAAAAGGTCATGTGCTGCTGGCTGAAGTCCTCACCATAATCGACAAAAATGTACCCCGGATCAAACCGCAGCGGCGCGTTGGAGTTGGTGGAGACCAGCATCAATCGATCTTCGCCAACCGCCTCATTGATCACACCCGCGCGGGTAATCGGCACATACCCCAACGCGGTGTCTACGAGCCCTTGATCCAGCCAGTTGGTCAGATCAGCTTCTCCCCCAGAAAACAGCGATACGCTGATGTCTTCGTGCGCGTCCAGGGCCGAAAACAACCGCTCCCCCCAACCGTCCCACAAATCTGTATGAACGGCGCAGTTGCGGAACACGCGGCTGCCGGTGGGTGAAGACACTTCCAGGCGCGCCTGTCGCCACATGCCTGAGATCGTCTGGGCGTAGCGTTGCAGGCGCAAGCCAGCGCTGGTGCAGCTCGCGCCGGACTTGGAACGGTTAATCAGCGTTTGACCGAGGGATTCTTCCAAGGTTTTGAGCCGGGCGGTCACGGTGGACTGAGTCACATTCAGCCGCTCAGACGCCCGCACAAGCGAGCCGGTTTCGACGATGGCGAGAAAAGTCTGGATGGCGGCGATGTTCATAGCAGAGACTACACTTCACGTTTTTCGAATTAAAACGACGATTAATTTCATTTTCTTACAGGAAAGGGATGATTTAGGAAGGTCTTATAGAGACTGCATCGTGTGAAGAGGAGCCGTACCGTGACCCTTGAAGCTTATAGAATGCTGATTGACGGCCAGTGGGTGGACGCGGGCGACGGTGGTTGCTTTGAGTCTGTGGACCCCGCAACCAACCAGCCCTGGGCCACCATTCCCGAAGCCACAGAGGCCGACATAAATACCGCCGTCGAAGCTGCACACCGGGCGCAGACGACTGGCCCATGGTCAAGCATGACCCCGTCACAGCGCGGCAAGACGCTGGGCAAGCTGGGAGATCTGCTGGCGGCGCACTCTGAACATCTCGGACGCATCGAAACCCGCGACACGGGGAAGATGTTCAAGGAAACGGCATGGCAGGCGAAGTACATCGCTGAGTATTTCCATTTCTTCGCCGGTGCCGCCGACAAGATCAGTGGCGAAACCCTGCCTATCGACAAGCCCGATATGTTTGTTTTCACCGACCGTGAACCCTTGGGCGTGGTCGCCGCTGTCATTCCGTGGAACTCGCAAATGTTCCTCAGCGCGGTTAAAATTGGTCCGGCGCTGGCTGCCGGCAACACGATTGTGCTCAAGGCCAGCGAGGAAGCCTCAACCCCGCTGCTCGAATTCGGCAAGCTGGTTGCCCAGGCGGGCATCCCCGATGGCGTGGTCAATATCGTAACCGGGCATGCTGAGCCATGCGGGCGGGCGCTGACCAGTCATCCGCTGGTCGCCCGTGTTGCCTTTACCGGCGGCCCCAAGGCAGCAGCGCATGTGATCCGCAACACGGCGAACAACTATGCCGCTCTCTCGCTGGAATTGGGTGGCAAGTCGCCCTTCATCGTCTTTGACGACGCCAACCTTGAAAGCGCCGTCAATGGCTCGGTAGCCGGTATCTTTGGCGCGTCAGGACAAAGTTGCGTGGCCGGATCGCGCCTGTTTTTGCAGGAGGGCATCGCCGATGCCTTCCTTGAACGGATGATTGCGACCGCCCAAGGTATCCGCATCGGCGATCCGATGGCGGAGGAGACTGAAATGGGGCCGCTCTGCACGACAGCGCAGCTCAGCCACATTCAGCAGCAAATCAAAACGGCTGTGGATCAGGGCGGCAAAGTTCTCACTGGCGGCGCACAGCCTGAAGGCCTGGGCCAGCAATACTTCCAACCGACCATCATCGAAGCCCCGGACCCATCGCTTGAAATCGTCGATACCGAGCTGTTCGGCCCGGTACTGACGGTGCAGCGCTTCCGTGACGAGGCGCATGTACTGGCGCTGGCCAACCAGTCCGAACACGGCCTGGCCGCTGGTATCTTCACTCGCGACAGCGCCCGATCCGTGCGCATGGCCAAGCGCATCCGGGCGGGCATCGTGTGGATCAACACCTACCGCGCCATTTCTCCCATCGCGGCCTTTGGCGGAGAGAAGATGTCCGGCTATGGCCGCGAGGCGGGGATGCAGGCCATGTACGACTACACCCGCCCCAAGACTGTCTGGATGAACCTATCCGACGAACCGCTGTCCTCTCCGTTCCAACCCCGCTAAGCCGAAGTGGATTGAACCCGTGAAATTCCATCTCGCCATCAACCTTGAGCGCAAATCCACCGATACATCGATGATGGACGTGCGAACGCATGTTGAAGACATGATCCGGATGGCCGATCAGGCAGGCTTTGAGATTGCCTGGGCCGCCGAACACCACGCGCTGGAAATGACCATCGCCCCTAACCCGTTCCAGATCCTCACCTGGTGGGCCGGGATTACCGAAAACATCCGGCTGGGGTGCGGGGTTGCGAACGCGGCCTATTGGCATCCAATCAACCTCGCCGGAGAAGCAGCCTTGCTGGATCTTCTCTCCGGCGGGCGGCTGGAGTTGGGGCTGGGATCTGGGGCTTATCAGCGCGAATTTGACCGCATGAAGCCGGGCTTGGAGCAGAAGGATTCTTGGCAGTACATGCAAGAAATGCTGCCGCTGATCAAAAAGCTTTGGGCCGGTGATGTCGCGCACGACGGCCGCTTCTGGCAGTTCCCCACCGCCACGTCCTGCCCTAAGCCAGTGCAGGACGACGTGCCGCTCTGGGTCGCGGCGCGGTCACCGATCACATTTGACTACGCGGTCGCCAACAACGCCAACATCATGAGCTGGCCCCTGACCATGCCCTTTGCCGAGGCCGAGAATTACCGCGCTTTACTGGACGACGCCATCGCCAAAGCGGAGACGCCGTACACCGGCACCTTCGCCCTGATGCGCCACTCAGCCGTGTACGAGAACGAGGCGGATCGTCAGCTCGCGCTGGGCGCGCTGCGGCATACGCTGGGACAGTTCGGCAACCTGATGCAGAAAAAGGGCGACGTGATCAACGGTTTCCCTGAGCGTGTGCCGGTCGAACAGCTCGACGGCAACATGCGCTATGACCCCGACACCCTGGAAGAAAACCTGATGTTCGGCTCGGCAGAGCAGTGCGCGGAGAAGCTTTCCGCCTACCGTGAGCTTGGCGTGGACGCCTATATCTATTACGCCTCGATGGGGATGGATATGGACGCGCAGAAGCGCTCATTCTCCGCCTTTATCGAGCGGGTTATGCCGCAGGTCGCCTGAGCCCCCACTCAACCATTCATCCTCCATCAACCCTGCCGTTACCAAGGACACCGCACCCATGGCTGTAGAAATTCGCCGCACGCTGCTGCACATCCAAGACACCTTTATCGAGGGCGGCAAAGTCATCGACACACCAACCAAGCTGGTCGCAGCCTTGGCCGTGATCCGCAATCCGTGGTTCGGGCGCGGCTATGTCGAGGATCTGGGCCCTGAAATCCGCGAGCACGGCCCGGTGCTGGGTAAGCTTTTGACCACGATGCTGATCGACACCGTGGGCGACACGCTGGAAGGCTGCGGCAAGGCCTCGAACGTCGGCACAGGCGGAGAGGTCGAGCACGCGCAGGCGCTGACCCATACGCTGTGGTTCGGCAACGAATTCCGTGAAGCGATCAACGCCAAGTCCTACCTCGCCTTTACCAATACGCGCGGGGCCATGGGCACGGCGATGATGATCCCTTTGATGCACAAGGACGATGGCGGCTTGCGCAGTCACTACCAGACCATCCACCTGACCATCCCCGACGCCCCCGCCGATGACGAGATCGTTGTGGCCCTGGGCGCGTCAGTGGGCGGGCACCCCAACCACCGCATCGGCAACCGCTACTCCGACCTCAAGGAAATGGGCCGCGACGTCGATAACCCAGCGGGGGTCTAGCGCCGGTGATGAAGGTTCAACCAGCCACAGAGATGACGCTGAGCGGCACCGCTTACGAGCGCCATGGCGACCCGCGGACCCAGCCCGTGGTGGTGCTGATCCATGGGTTGGGGCTCTCGCGGCGGCTGTTTGATCCGATGATCGAGGCCTTCAGCGCGGACTTTGCTGTGCTGACCTACGACCTCTACGGCCACGGTGACAGCGCGCCGCCGCCCCGCACGGCGACCTTGGGCCTCTATGCCGAGCAAATCGCAGACTTGCTGGATGCGACGGGCGTCGAGCATGCGGCGCTGGTGGGGTTCTCCATCGGGGGGATGATCAACCGCCGCTTTGCGCTGGATTTCCCCGAGCGTTTGAGCGCGCTCGCCATCCTCAACAGCCCCCACGACCGGGGGGAAGCCGCGCAGGTCATGGTCGAAGACCGCGCCGCACAAGTTCGCGAGCAAGGCACCATGAGCACCCTGCCCGACGCGCTGGTCCGCTGGTTCACGTCGGCGTTTCTAGCGGACCACCCCGACACGGTCGATCTGGTGCGCCAATGGCGTCAGCAGGTTGACGCGGAGGGCTACGCCCAGACCGCCTGGGTTCTCGCCAACGGGGTGCGCGAGTTGATCCGCCCGCCCCAGCCGGTCACCGCGCCCACGCTGGTGATGACCAGCGAGAACGACAGCGGTTCAACCCCCGCCATGGCCCACGCCATCGCCGCCGAGATCAGCGGCGCCCATACCCATATCGTGCCGCACCTGCAGCATCTGGGGCTGATGGAAGACCCCGAGGCCTTCGCCCGCCCCACCCTCGATTTTCTGAAAAGGACAGTGACGTGACCCAACTCTCAGGCGGTCAGGCCGCCGTTGAAGCCCTCCGCGCCGAACGCACGCGCCACGTCTTCGGCCTCATCGGCTCCGCAACCATGGAGCTGTTTGACGCGCTCTACGACGCTTCCGACATCTCCTTTATCGGTGTGCGGGACGAGCGTACGGGAACCCACATGGCCGACGGCTACGCCCGCGTTTCTGGCGATCCGGGCGTGATCCTGGCGGGGCAGAACGGGCCGGGGGCGACCAATCTGGTCACCGGACTGAGCCAGGCCAAGGCCGCCTTTTCGCCCGTGGTCAGCATCGCCGGCGCGCTGTCCTCCGCCCACGTCTACCGCGATGCGTTTCAGGAGGTGGACCAGCAGTCCGTCTTTACGCCCGTCACCAAAAAGACCTGGACCGCGCCCTCGACCGACCGCGTGCCCGAGCTGTTCCGCGAAGCCTTCCGCACCGCCATGACCCCGCGCCGGGGTCCGGTGCAGCTCAACCTGCCGCGCGACGTGCTCTCCGGCCAGGCCACGTTCGAGATGCCGATGCAGCGGCCTGAGCAGTACCGCCACTTCCACCTGCCCGGCGCCCACCCCGACGCCATCGCCCAGGCCGCGCGCCTGCTCACCGGCGCGCGTCAGCCGGTGATCGTCACCGGGGGCGGGATCAAGAACCCCATGGGGCACGAGCCCGCGCTGGCGTTGGCGAGCGCGCTCAACTGTCCGCTGGTCAGCGCGCCCGGCCACGGCGACGGCCTGCCCTTTGCCCACCCGCTCAACGCGGGCCAGATGGGGCCGCGCGGCAATCCGGTTGCCTCGCGACTGGTCAAGGAAGCCGATGTCATCCTCGCGCTGGGGACGCGGCTGGGGTTCAACTCCACCTTCTACTCCTACGACAACATCAACCGCGACGCGCAGATCATCCAGATCGAGTTGGAGCCGACGGCCATTGGCCGGTTTTTCCCGATTGCGCTGGGCATCTGGGCCGATGCGCCCACCGCCGCGCAGCAACTCACCACCGCCGTTGAAAGCATTCAGGACCGCGCCGCCGCCGACGCCTGGGTCAGCGATTTTCAGGCGCAGCGGCACAGCTACCTCGCCGCCCGCGACGCCGACGCCGACCTCTCGCACCCCACCCAGCCCTC